>Ga0207645_10000214_pt1 | contig 48041 bp, 49 predicted proteins | sample KBSM53metaG_FD_184331 | JGI IMG/M metagenome (GOLD analysis project Ga0207645, IMG submission 184331) | Miscanthus rhizosphere microbial communities from Kellogg Biological Station, Michigan, USA - KBS M5-3 metaG (SPAdes) (version 2) | ecosystem: Host-associated > Plants > Roots > Rhizosphere >...
TTGCAGCACGGTTCCAAGTGCGCCGCCTGCCTCGCCCGCGCGGACGATGTTGACGTAGAACCGCGAGAAGACGTCGCGCCGCGCATCGAGGGCCTGTGACAGCGATTTCCCGCCGCGGACCTCGTCGCGAATTCCCTGCAGCATCACGGCGACCGGCAGCGACGGCGCCAGCGTGATCAGGAGCTCCATCGCGCGATCGAGCGGAAGGCCGGCGCGAAGCAGCGTCGCGAGCTCGCGCGTGATGCCGAGAACATTGTCGCGCGTCACGCGCTTCGGCGAAAACCACGACGCGCGCGGTCGCTTCGCGGTGCGCGGCCCGGTCGCGGCCACACCGAGCGCCTGCGCGATCTGCATCGGCAGCAGGCCCTGATCGCGCAGGCGATCGACGATCTCCGATTCGTTGGCAGCCTCGAGCTGGCCGCTCGAGACGTCGCCTGCGGGACTTACCGCGCGATAGCTGTAGAGGGGCATCGGCAGTTAGGCGCGATCAGCTCTCGCGCGTGGCGCGCAAGACTTCCTCGAACGTCGTAACGCCGGCGAGCGCCTTGCGCAGACCGTCTTCGTACATCGTGACCATTCCTCCGCGGATCGCCTCGGCGCGCAGCACGGCCGCGTTCTCGTGCTTCATCACGAGGCTGCGCACGGCGTCGGTCATCGGCATCATTTCGAGGATCGACAGGCGCCCGCTGTAGCCGGTTTGCGCGCAGTGGGTGCAGCCCTTCGCGTGCCAGAGCGTGATCTCGGCATCGTTCGAGTAGCGGCGCAGCCGCATCTGCTCGACGAGCTCGGGCAGCGCGACGTAGGATTCCTTGCAATGCTGGCAGAGCTTGCGGACGAGCCGCTGCGCGAGGATGCCGATGACCGTCGACGTCAGCAGATAATCTTCAACGCCCATGTCGAGCAGCCGGTTGACGGTCGACGGGGCGTCGTTCGTGTGCACGGTCGACAGCACCAGGTGACCCGTCAGCGCCGATTGCACGGCGATCTGCGCCGTCTCGAGGTCGCGGATCTCGCCGATCATGATGACGTCAGGATCCTGGCGCACGATCGACCGAAGCGCGTTTGCGAACGTCAGATCGATCTGCGGCTTCACCTGGATCTGGTTGATGCCGGACATCTGGTACTCGACCGGGTCCTCGACGGTCAGGATCTTCACGTCGGGCTGGTTCAGCCGATCGAGCGCCGTGTAGAGCGTCGTCGTCTTGCCCGAGCCGGTCGGACCCGTGACAAGCAGGATGCCGTGCGGCTGCAACAGCACGCCGAGGAACGTCTCCAGCGTGTCATCCTCGAAGCCGAGCTTGCGAAAGTCGAGCGCAACGTGGCCCTTGTCGAGGATCCGCATCACGACCGACTCACCGTGCATCGTCGGCAGCGTCGATACGCGCAGGTCGATTTCCTTGCCCTGGATGCGCAGCCGGATCCGGCCGTCCTGCGGCAGCCTGCGCTCGGCGATGTCGAGATTGGCCATGATCTTGATCCGCGAGATCACCGCCGCCGACAGCCGCTTCGGCGGCGACTCGACCTCGTGGAGCACGCCGTCGATCCGGTAGCGGACGATCAGCCGGTTCTCGAACGGCTCGATATGGATGTCCGACGCGCGCGTTTCCATCGCGTTGGTGATGAGCAGCGAAACGAGGCGGATGACCGGCGCTTCCGACGCGAGGTCTTTCAGCTGCTGCACGTCCGCGTCGAACGACAGCTCGTCCGGTCGCGTCTCGACGTCGCCCAGCAACTGGCTTTGCGCCGACTTGCCCGCACCGTAGAGGCGCTCGAGCGCGGCGTCGAGCTCCGTCGGAATCGCGACCAGCGGCCTCACCGTGCGGCCCGTGACCATTTCGAACGCGCCGATCGTGTAGGCGTCGGTGGGGTCGGCCATCGCGAGCGCCAGCTCGGACTCGTCCTCGCGCACCGGCAGCGCGCGCGCCTCTCGCAGGAATCGCGCCGACACCCGCTCCTCGAGAATCGGAAATTCCGGATAGCCGTTGGCGTCCACCAACGGAAACTCGAGTTGCAGCGACAGTGCCTCGGCGACGTCGCGCTGCGCGCACAGCCCAAGCGTGACGAGCAGCGAGCCCAGGCGTTCGCCGCTGTCGCCCTGGAGGCGCAGCGCGCGGTCGAGGTTCGCCTGATCGAGCTTGCCGCGCTCGATCAGGATCTCGCCAATGCGTTTGCGAACGGGTGCGTCCAATGGGTCTCGTCGGTCGGTCGTCGGGCTAAAAACGGCATCGAATCATAGCACGCGACCCCGGCGGTCCTGCCAAAAAAGCCTTGCTCATTAAGGAGTTGCGGTGAATTTTTTGTCGCCCTGAGACGACGCTGCCTGCCGGCTCCCGCGCCCCGTCGGCGCTTTCGGACCGTACGTCGGCGCGCAGCGTAATCCGCTAGGCCATTGCCGCGAAGGCGCGGTCGGCTGCAGCGAGCGTGTCCGCAATCTCGCGCGTGCCGTGCGCCCCCGACACGAATCCCGCCTCGAACGCCGACGGGGCGAAGTAAAAGCCGGCGTCGAGCATTGCGTGGAAGAACCGGTTGAACCGGTCCTTGTCGCACGCCATCACTTCGGCGAACGAGCCGGGAACCGAAGCCGCGAAATAGATCCCGAACATCCCGCCGACAGCTTGCGCGACCATCGCAACGCCCTGTCGCTTCGCCGCCGCCGCGAGGCCGTCGGTCAACGCGCGCGTCGTGCTCGTCAATCCGCTATAGAATCCCGGCGCTTCCGTGAGCCCCAGCGTGGCGATGCCGGCCGCGACGGCCACGGGATTGCCAGACAGCGTGCCCGCCTGATAGACGGGACCGAGCGGCGCTATGCATTCCATGATCGCGCGCTTGCCGCCGAACGCACCCACCGGCATGCCGCCGCCGATCACCTTGCCGAGCGTCGTCAGGTCGGGTGTTACGCCGTAGAGACCCTGCGCACCTCTTGCGTGAACGCGGAAACCGGTCATCACTTCGTCGAAGATCAGCACGGCGCCGTAGCGATCGCACAGCGTCCGAAGCCCGTCGAGGAACCCCGCCTTGGGCAGCACGAGATTCATGTTGCCGGCGATGGGCTCGACGATGATGCCGGCGATCGCGTCGCGATCGGCCTCGAACGTTTCCGCAACGGCAGTCAGGTCGTTGAACGGCAGCACGATCGTTTCGCCGGCGATGGCGCTCGGCACGCCGGCGGATGACGGCTGGCCGAACGTCAGCGCGCCCGAGCCCGCCTTGACGAGCAGGCTGTCGCCATGCCCGTGGTAGCAGCCTTCGAACTTGATGATCTTCGGCCGCCCCGTATAGCCGCGTGCAAGGCGAAGCGCCGTCATCGTCGCTTCGGTTCCGGATGACACGAGTCGCACGAGCTCGAGGCTCGGCAGCCTGCGGATCAGCGTCTCGGCGAGGATGATCTCGAGCTCCGTCGGTGCGCCGAACGACAGCCCGTGCGCCGCCGTGGACTGGACGGCATCGATGACGGCCGGATGCGCGTGCCCGGCGATGGCGGGCCCCCACGACCCTACATAGTCGACATAGCGCTTGCCGTCCGCGTCCCACAGATACGCACCTTCGCCGCGCGTGAAAAAACGCGGCGTGCCGCCGACGGAGCGAAACGCACGCACCGGGGAATTGACGCCCGCGGGAATCGAGCGCTGTGCGCGCAAGAACAGTTCGTCGTTGCGGCTCATCCGGATCGCGACTGATGTGAAGGCTCGGCCGCAAAAATGCGTCCGATCGCCGCTGCAGCGCGCGTGATCGCAGCGGGATCGTCGCTGGCGAACACATCCGAAATGACGGCGACCGCCGCAGCGCCCGCGTCGATCAGCAGTGACGCGTTCGATGCCGTGATGCCGCCGATCGCGACGACCGGCACGCCCAGCAAACGCGCGCGGCGTAGCACGCCGATGTCGGCGCGCTGCGCTGCGGGCTTCGTAGCCGAAGCGAAGAAGCTGCCGAACGCAACGTAGTCGGCGCCAGCCTCGACGGCTGCGTTCGCGCGCTCGATGTCCCCATAGCACGAGACACCGACAATTCGATCGGTACCGACGAGCGCGCGCGCCGTCGCGATGTCCGCATCGTCTGCGCCGATGTGCACGCCGTCGGCGTCGACAGCTGCCGCGAGCGCTGCGTCGTCGTTGACGATTAACAGCGTCCGTGCGCGTGCAGGCAAGCGCGCGATCGCGCGCGCCTGGTCGCGCCGCAGCACGCTATCGGCGAGCTTGTTGCGGTACTGGACTGCCGCGGCACCACCGGCGATCGCCGCGGCAACCTTGCGCGTCAGGAGTGCCGTGTCACCGATGTCGGGTGTCACCGCATAAAGGCCGCCGAGCCGCGCGATGCGCGCCCGACGCGCCGCGGACGCCTCAGTGCGTACCGCGGACATCGGTGCGCCGCGCCGATTCCGCCGCATCGGCGGCAAGCGTCTCGGGGGTGTCGACCTCGCGCGCATCGCCCTCATCGCGCGCCCAGAACAGCCGGTCGGGCAGGTGCTGGCCCATGCCGGGGCGATAAGCCTTCTCGAGCGCGTGCCACGTGTAGTCCTGCGCCTCGCGCACCGCCTCCGGCAACGCGAGACCATTGGCGATCATCGCCGCGATCGCCGATGCCAGCGTGCAGCCCGACCCGTGGTAGCGATACGGCAACCGCGCCCACGTGTCGGAACGGACGATGCCGCTTTTCGCGTACAGCGTGTTGACGACCTGCACCGTGGCCTCGTGGGTGCCGGTGACCAGCACGTATTCGCACCCGGCCTCGATCAGCCGCGACGCGCACGCGTGCAGCGTCGGCTCGTCGTCGTCCTCGATGTCGGCGAGCCGCCGCGCTTCCATGCTGTTGGGCGTCAGGATCGTCGTCTGCGGCAACAAGAGCTCGCGCAAGGCATGCGTCATCTCGTCGCTTGCAAGCTCATCGCCGCGACCCGAGGCCAGCACCGGATCAAGGATCAGCGGCACGTCCGGATAGTCGGAGATGATCTCCGCGATTGCTGCGATGTTCTCGACACTGCCGAGGACGCCGATCTTGAAGGCGTCGACCGGAATGTCCTCGAGCAGCGCGCGCGCCTGATCGGCGACCCAGTCGGAATCGATCGCCAGCAGACCCTCGACACCGGTCGTGTCCTGCACCGTCAGCGCCGTCATGACGGACAGCGGATGACACCCCATCGCGGCAAGGGTCAGGATGTCGGCCTGCAGGCCCGCGCCACCCGAAGGATCGGATGCGGCGAACGTGAGCACGACGGGAGGAAATGCGGGATCGTCGTCGGTGGGCATGACGACGCGACGCCTGGTTGCGTCGCGGATGGTGGGCGGTTGCTACACTCTCGGATTCTACTCCATGCGTCGCGTCGGACCCTGCGTTCCGCGCGTCCGCCGCAGCCGGGAACCGAACCGCATCGCGATGAAAAAATACATGTGCCTGATCTGCGGCTTCATCTACGACGAGGCCGTCGGCGCACCGGACGAGGGAATTCCGGCCGGGACCCGCTGGGACGACGTGCCACCGAACTGGACGTGTCCCGAATGCGGCGCGCGCAAGGAGGACTTCGAGATGATCGAGTTCTAGCGTGCCAGCCGACCTTCCGGTCAGCGGAGCCTGACTCGATGCGCATCCTCCATACGATGCTGCGCGTCGGCGACCTCGAGCGCTCGATCGCGTTCTACACGACCGTGCTGGGCATGCGCCTGCTGCGCCGGACCGAGCGGCCCGAGCAACGCTACACGCTGGCATTCGTCGGCTACGGAGACGAGCGCAACGACGCCGTGCTCGAGTTGACGCACAACCATGGCGTCGACCGGTACGATCACGGAACCGCATACGGTCACATCGCGATCGAGGTACCCGATGCCACCGCCGTGTGCGATTCGGTGCGCGCGGCGAGCGCCACGCATGGCGGCGCAGTCACCCGCGATGCGGGGCCCGTGAAAGGCGGCACGACGGTGATCGCGTTCGTCAGCGATCCCGACGGTTACAAGATCGAACTGATCGAACGCCGCTGATGGCGTCCGCTGTGCGCGTCAGTGCGCGCAGCCGTCAGCCTGCGCGCAGCAATTGTGCGAGGTCGTGCGCGAACACGTCGGCGCCCTGGCCGTTCGAAACGTAGAGGCGCAACCGGCCCTGCGGGTCGAACACGTACGTTCCAGCCGAATGGTCCATCGTGTAGCTCGCGGGCGTCGCACCCGGGGCCTTCTGGTACAGGATCTTGAACTCCTTCGCCGTGCGCGCCGTCGCATCGGCGTCACCGTACAGGCCGAGGAATCGCGGATCGAACGCCGGCACGTACTGCGAGAGCAGCGCGGGCGTGTCACGCTCCGGATCGATCGTTACGAACAGCACCTGCACGCGATCGGCGTCGGGGCCGAGCCGCTTCATCGCTTCTGCCAATGCTGCGAGCGTCGTCGGGCACACGTCGGGACATTGCGTGTACCCGAAGAACATCACGACGGCCTTGCCACGGAAATCGGCGAGCCGCCGCGGCTTGCCATCGGGGGCCGTCAGTTCGAAGTCGCGGCCGAAGGATGCACCGGTCAGATCGGTGGCCAGGAACGACGGCCCGCCCGCTCCGCAGCCGGCCAGCACGATTGCGAGAGCAATTCCAGCGGACAGCCGGGCGATCGACTGAAGGATCATATTCGGAAGTGGACGGCGTAGCGTCGGTGCAGCGCGCTTCGGCGCCCGCGAACGTCAGAATGCGCGCTGCAGGAAGTGATCGAGCAGCAGTGCGGAGAACAGCGCGGCGAGATAGACGATCGAGAACCGGAACATCGCCCGCGCCAGATGATCGCTGTACGCAACGTAGAGGCGCACCGCGTATCGAAGGAACATCGCACCCAGCACGATCGCCGCCACGAGATAGACGAGGCCGCTCATCCGCAGCGCGTAAGGCATCAGCGTCACGCCGACGAGCGCCACCGTGTAGAGGACGATCATCACCTGCGTGTAACGGACGCCGTGGGTCACCGGCAGCATCGGTAGCCGCGCCTTCGCGTATTCGTCGCGCCGGAAGAGCGCGAGCGACCAGAAGTGCGGAGGCGTCCAGACGAAGATGATCAGGAACAACAGCAGCGCTTCCGGCGGCACGTCGCCGGTCACCGCCGCCCAGCCCAGCACCGGCGGCATCGCGCCCGACGCGCCGCCGATGACGATGTTTTGTGGCGTCGCGGGTTTCAGCAGCACCGTGTAGATGACGGCGTACCCGAGGAACGTGCCGAGTGTCAGCCACATCGTCAGCGGGTTGACGAAGGTGTGGAGGATCGCAAGCCCCGCCCCGCCCACGCACGTTGCGAACACCAGCGTCTCGCGCGTCGACAATTGACCGCGCGGCAGCGGACGCCGGCTCGTGCGCCGCATCAGCTTGTCGATGTTCTGCTCGACAAGGCAGTTGATCGCGGCAGCGGCACCGGCAACGAGCGCGATCCCAAGCGTGCCGAACACCACCGGGCCGGCGGGCGGAATGCCTGGCACCGCCAGGAACATGCCGATCACCGCCGTGAAGACGATCAGCGACACGACGCGCGGCTTCGTCAGCGCAAGGAACTGGCGCGCGCGAGTTTCGGAGAGTGCGAGAGTCGTCAAGGCGAGCAGACGGGGTGGCGAGCGAAGCGAGGCGGCATTTTACAGCAGCGTCGACCGGATGACGCGGATCGGCAGCGCCAGAGGCTAGCCGATCGCCGAAGCCCGCAGCAATCGCGCGATGTCCTTGGCCATCGCCTTGACGTCGGGCTTCGACGGCCACGCGAGCACGTAATTGCCGAGCGGATCGATCAGATAGATTCTGTCGGTGCCTTCCGGGAAGCCCGCAACCGCCGTGGCCGGCACGCGAGCGACGGTGACGTCGGGATGCTCGGCGAGCACGCCCGGCGGAAGTGCCTGATCATCGACGACGAGGAATACGCGGCGCACGCGCTCGCGCTCTGCGTTCTGGATCGTGCGCGCTTGCCGCGAGGCGTACAAGGCATCGGCGCAGGCACGGTCGCAACGTCCCGACCCGGCATACAGCATCAGCCAGCGGCCGCGCAGGTCGGCGCTCGCAAACGGCGCGCCCGTCAGCAGCGTGCCGGCGATTGGCTCGAGCGGCCGCGTCGCGAGCAACGACCCGTAATTGACGCGCGCGTCGCGCGGCACGAAGTAGTAGGCGACATAGGACAACACCACCGGCGCGAGCGCGATGCCCACGAGCAGCAGCAGCCGGCGGCGCGTGCGCACGTCCCGCTTGCCGATGCGGGCGACGGTATCCTGCGCCGTGCTCATCGCCGCTGCCGCCCGCGCAGCCACGGGCGCACGGTGAACCAGACCCAGAGCCCGCCGGCGAGCGCCGCGAACGTGTACCACTGCATCATGTAGCTGATGTGCTTCTCGATACCCGTTTCGGGCAATGCATCGTCCAGCGCGAGGCCGGCGGCGTGCGAACCGAGGTCCTTGACGACGATCGGCAGCACGCGCACGCCGGTCGCCTGCGCGAATTCCTGCGGATTGACGTGCTGCCACAGCGGCCCGCTCGGTGGCACGTGCTCACCGAGCTCGACGTAGCGCTGCGTCGGAATGTCGATGCGGCCCTGGATCGTCACCGGGCCGCGCGGGACGGGCGGCGACGGCAGGTCGGATCGCGACGCGCCGCCCGCGACGAAGCCACGCTTGAGGAGCACCGTGCGCCCGTCGTCCAGCGCGAACGGCGTGACGACGTCGAACCCCACGCGGCCGCCATGCTGGGCGTTGTCGATCAGGATCTGGTGCCGCGCATCGAACTCGCCCGTGAGCGTCACCGTGCGAAAGCGCCAGCTATTCCAGTCGGCGACGTCAGCGGGCAGGGGCACCGACGGCTTCGCGGCCGCAACGTTGATCTGCGTCTGCAGCGCCTCTTTTTCCAGCATCCGTCGGTGCTGCCAGCTCGCCGCCGTCAGGCAGACGGCGATCGCCAGAAACGCGGCGACCGTGGGAATCCACGTCGGGCGGCGACGCCGCTGATCTGCCGCAGCGCCCCGGCCCGCGGGCACGTCGATGGCCATCACGCGGGTGCTACACTCGCCCGCCGAGCGCGGAAGCCATGAGAATAATCGTCATCGTTGCATTGATCGCGGTGGTGGCCGCGCTGTTCACGGCGCTCGTGTTCCTGTATCGCGATCGCGGGCGCGGCAACCGCGTCGTCATCGCACTGGCGATCCGCGTGCTGCTGTCGATGGCGCTGATCGCATTTCTCGTCTTCTCCTGGTGGATGGGGTGGATCGCTCCCACGGGCTTGTGAAGCGCCGAGACGCACGCGCATGAACGCTTGTCGTTGCGCGGATCTTCCCTACATCCAGTACACGAGCACGAAGAGCAAGAGCCAGACGACGTCGACGAAGTGCCAGTACCACGCAGCGGCCTCGAAGCCGAAGTGATGCTCGGCGTCGAAATGCCCGCGGAACGCGCGATACAGCATCACGGAGAGCATGATGGCGCCAATCGTCACGTGCGCGCCGTGGAACCCGGTCAGCATGAAGAACGTCGATCCGTAGACGCCGGTCGACAGCTTCAGGTTGAGCTCGCTGTACGCGTGCGTGTACTCGTACGCCTGGAAGCCCAGGAACGTGAAGCCCAGCGCGATCGTGACGAACAGCCAGAACTTGAGTGCGCCGCGGTGACCCGCCTTGAGCGCGTGATGGGCGATGGTCAGCGTGCCGCCTGATGTGACGAGGATGATGGTGTTGAGCAGCGGGATGCCGATCGCGCCCATCGGCGAGAACTGCTGCTTGATGTAAGGTCCGACCGTCGGCCATTGCGCCGCGTAGTCTGGCCACAGCAGGCGTCCGGTCATAGAGCTGCCGAGATCGGGCACCGAAATGTTGCGCACGTAGAACAGCGCGCCGAAAAACGCGGCGAAGAACATCACCTCGCTGAAGATGAACCAGCTCATGCTCCAGCGGAATGACAGGTCCACCTTCCGGTTGTACAGGCGGCCTTCCGATTCACCGATGACCGTCCCGAACCACCCGAACAGCATGACGAGCAGCACGCAGAACCCACCCAGCACGACCCACGGTCCCGCCGGATACGAGTTGAACCAGAACGCCGCGCCGGTTCCCATCAGCAGCAGTGCGCACGACCCGAGAATCGGCCAGTGCGACGGCTGCGGAACGAAGTAATAAGGCTTGGCGCCTTGCGCGACGGTGCTCATGCGTAACTCCTCGTTGCCTTCGTGATTGCTGCCGCAGCCATCCGCGCGCGGGTGACCGCGCAGCGTGTGCGGCGCCGAAACGGCCGGTCAGCTCCTGGCATTGCCTTCGACCTTGAAGAACGTGTACGAAAGGGTGATCGTCGACAGGTCCTTCGGCATCGACGGATCGACGACGAACACGACGGGCATCCGTCGCGTCTCGCCGGGTGCGAGCGTCTGCCGCGTGAAGCAGAAGCAGTCGAGCTTGCGGAAATATTGCGCGGCGTTGCGCGGACCGTAACTGGGAATCGCCTGGCCGGTTACGGGCTCGCGACTCGTGTTGACCACCTCGAAGACGACCTGCGTCACCGCGCCCGGGTGAATGTCGGCCGTCGTCTGCAGCGCGCGGAATTTCCACGGCATGTCGTGCAGGTTCGTGTCGAACTCGATCCGGACCACGCGGGTCGCATCGACCTGTGTGTTGACGACGGCGTCGGCCTTGTCGATGTCCCGCAGGCCGGTCACTTCGCAGATCTTCTCGTAGAACGGAACCAGCGCGTAGCCGAACCCGAACATCGCCACGACGATGACGCCGAGCTTCGCCAGCAGCACGCGGTTGTCGCGTCTTAGCTGCGCGTTGCGATCCCCTGCGAGAGTTCCGTCGCTCATCGCCGCAGGTGACGGCCGATGGCCACGATGAGATACAGCAGCACCGCACCGCCGACAACGCCGGTCGACACGAGCGGACTTTCGATGAACCGTGAGGCGATGATGCCGACGAAAAAGAGTAGCGCGATCGCGAACAGCAGCAGGCCCGTGCGCCGATTGGCAGCCTTCAGTCGCGCGGCGTCAGCCATGTCTTCGCTCACTTGTCGGCCTCCCGGGTCGACTGCAAGGAAAGCCCGCGTTCGCGCGTCGGCTTCCGAAGCTCGCGCGGCGCCGCGCCCTTCGGGCATCGGCTCGAACTTCGGTCTCGCCCGCCGCGCTCACTTGACAACCGGCGGCGTCTCGAACGAGTGGTAGGGCGGCGGCGACGGCAGCGTCCATTCGAGCGTCATCGCGCCTTCCCACGGCTTCGCGGGCGCGGGCGCGCCGCCACGAATGCACTTCAGCACCGCCCACAGAAGCAACAGCTGCGAAAGGCCAAACCCGAACGCGCCGATGGTCGACACCTGGTTCCAGTCGGTGAACTGCTGCGCGTAATCGGGCACGCGCCGCGGCATGCCGGCCAGCCCGAGGAAGTGCATCGGGAAGAACGCGACGTTGAAGAAGATGAACGATCCCCAGAAATGCCAGTCGGCGATCTTCTCGTCGTACATGTGGCCCGTCCACTTCGGCAGCCAGTAGTAGACGCCGCCGAAGAATGCGAACAGCGTGCCGGCCACCATCACGTAGTGGAAGTGCGCAACGACGTAATACGTGTCCTGGAACTGGATGTCGATGGGCTGGATCGCGAGAATGAGCCCGGTGAACCCGCCCGTCGTGAACAGGAACAGGAAGCCGAGCGCGAACAGCATCGGCGCCTCGAGCGAGATCGAGCCCTTCCACATCGTCGCGAGCCAGTTGAAGACCTTCACGCCCGTCGGAACGGCGATCAGCATCGTCGCGTACATGTAGAACAGGATGCTCGCCGCCGGCAGGCCGGTCGTGAACATGTGGTGCGCCCACACGAGGAACGACAGGATCGCGATCGCGGCAACCGCGTACACCATCGATGCATAGCCGAACAGCGGCTTGCGCGAGAACACCGGAATGATCTCGGAGATGATGCCGAACGCCGGCAGGATGATGATGTAGACCTCGGGGTGCCCGAAGAACCAGAACACATGCTGGAACAGCACCGGATCGCCGCCACCGGCCGCGTTGAAGAACGACGTGCCGAAATGCCGATCGGTCAGCAGCATCGTCACGGCGCCGGCGAGCACGGGCATCACGGCGATCAGCAGGTAGGCGGTGATGAGCCACGTCCAGCAGAACAGCGGCAGCTTCATCAGCGTCATGCCGGGCGCGCGAAGATTCAGGATCGTCGTGATGATGTTGATCGATCCCATGATCGACGACGCGCCCATGATGTGGACGGCGAAGATCGTCAGGTCCATGCCCATCCCGGACTGCACGGTCAGCGGCGGGTACATCGTCCAGCCGCCCGACGCGGCGCCGCCCGGAACGAACAGCGACAGCAGCAGCATGATCGCCGCCGGCGGCAGCAGCCAGAAGCTCCAGTTGTTCATCCGCGCGAACGCCATGTCCGGCGCGCCGATCTGCATCGGGATCAGCCAGTTCGCGAAGCCGACGGCGCCCGGCATCAGCGCGCCGAAGATCATGATGAGCCCGTGCAGCGTCGTCATCGAGTTGAAGAACTCGGGATGAACGATCTGCAAACCCGGCTGGAACAGCTCGGCGCGGATCGTCAGCGCCATCACGCCGCCGACGAAGAACATCGTCAACGAGAACCACAGGTACAGCGTGCCGATGTCCTTGTGGTTGGTCGTCGTGATCCAGCGCATGATGCCGGTCGGATGATGCGCATGGTCGTCATGGCCGTGCGGATGACCGCCTGCGACGAGATCGTGTGGGATGCTCGACATGGTTATTTCCTCTCGCCTTTGACTTCTGCCGGTTGCACCACGTTCTCGGGCGCCTGATTCCCCCAGCTGTTGCGCGTGTAGCTGATGACCGATGCGATGTCGACGTCGGACAGCTGGCGCCACGCCGGCATCTTGCCGTTGTTCTGGCCGTTCAGCACGACGTCGATCTGGGCCTTGCGCGGACCCATGACGACCTTGTCGCCCACGAGCGCAGGCGCGCCGATCGCCGCATTGCCCGTGCCGTTCGGCTGGTGGCACGCCGCGCAGTTCGCGTTGAATACCTGCTGGCCGTGCGCGACGAGTTCCTTCACGTCCCACACCTTGTTCGGATCATCGGCGGCGGCGGTGGCCTTCTGCTTCTGCTCGCCGGCCCACTTGGCGTAGTCCTCCTTGGACTTCACCTCGACGACGATCGGCATGAAGCCATGCTCCTTGCCACAGAGTTCTGCACACTGGCCGCGATAGGTCCCGACCTTGGTTGCACGAAACCACGTGTCGCGGACGAAGCCGGGGATCGCGTCCTGCTTGACGGCGAACGCCGGGACCCACCACGCATGGATGACGTCATCGGCCGTGATCAGCAGGCGCACTTTCGCGTCGACGGGGACGACGAGCGGATTGTCGACTTCGAGCAGGTAGTTATCGTTCTTCTTGTCCCGACCCTCGATCTGCGCAAGAGGTGTACCGAGATTCGAGTAGTAGCCGAAGCCGTCCTGCAGGTAGTCGTAGCCCCACTTCCATTGGTAGCCGGTGATCTTGATCGTCAGGTCCGGCGACGTCGTGTCGTGTGCGGCAAGGATCGTCTTCGTGGCCGGATACGCCATGAACAGCAGGATTAGGAACGGAATGACGGTCCAGATGATCTCGACCGTCGTGTTCTCGTGGAACTGGACCGCCTGATGTCCGCTCGATTTGCGGTGGTAGTACAACGACCAGAACATCGTGCCGAACACGCCGACGAAGATGACGACGCAGATCCAGAAGATCAGGCTGTGCAGGTTGATGATTTCCGCGGCGATCGGCGTGGCGGGCGCCTGGAAATTCCACTCCCACGCCGCGAACGCGGTACCCGACGCGAACAGCGACAGCAGGACGGCAAAGCCAAGACACCGTCGCACCCCAAGCCCCATCCGTTTGCCCATGCTGTCCCCGATCACGATGTGACGCTGATGGCCACTCTCGCCTCGCGCGCGGGAATTGCGCGCGGAAAAAACGCGCGTCGGCGTCGACGCGCGCGTGAGAAGTCACAAATGTTAGCACGGTTCACGAGGCCTTCACCCCATGAGGCCGAGCCCGCGCAACGTATCCGGGCCGAGCAACGCGGCCTCCGGCGATTCGATGATGGCGACCGGCGCGCCAAGGCGCTCGGCAAGTGTTTCGACGTTGCGGTCCGCGAGACGCATTGGCGCGGGCAGCCGGTTCGCGACCCACCCGCGAAGCTCGAGACCGCGACGGCGAATCGCGAGTGCCGACAGCAATGCATGATTGAGACAACCGAGCCGCAAACCAACGACGAGCAGCACCGGCAGGCCGAGCATGGCGGCGACGTCGAGCATGTCGTGCGACGCATCCAGCGGCACGAGGACGCCGCCAGCACCCTCGACGATCAACGCGTCCGCCCTGGTCGCCAGCCTGCCCGCGGCGGCCGCGATGACGGCCATGTCGATCGTCGTCCCGCTGGCTTGCGCGGCCAGATGCGGCGCTACCGCGTCTGCGAAGGCGAACGGATTGCGATCGGAAAGCGGCGCGTCGACGTTCGCGGCGGCCGCGAGCGCCAGCACGTCCGCATTGACACCACTTTCGTCGAACCCCGCGGCGACGGGCTTCATGCCCACGCATCGCACGCCGGCGTTGCCAAGCGACCGCAACAGAGCCGTCGCAACGACGGTCTTGCCGATGCCGGTGTCGGTGCCGGTGACGAACAGTCCGCGCATGGCCACCGCGTCAATTCCGTCCGGGTCGCTGGACGCGGACGATCGCGTGGCCTTCAGGCGTGTGCCGGGGTGCCACCTTCCATGCGTGACCGTAGATCACTTCGAACGTCGCGGGAATCCGGCCGCCGTCGCGCAGCGCCTCGAGCGCGCGCGTTGCGCGTTCGAAGCGCCGGCGACCCATCAGCCCCCGCAGTCGGCCGCGGGTCCGGTTGGTGGCGCCGATCGACTTCAGCTCCGCGAGCAGCGCGCGCGGCGACTCGTACGTCAGAACGATGCGCTCCATGTCCATCACCGGATCGGCGAAGCCCGCCTCGACGAGCATGTCGCCGATGTCGTGCATGTCCACGAACCGGTTCGTGTACGTGGCACCCCCGGCGCGCGAAAAGGCGGAGCGAATCTCGCGCAGCGTGTCGGGTCCGAACGTCGTGAACGACAGCAGCCCGCCGACCTTCAGAACGCGACGGAACTCGGCGATCGCGCGCGGCAGGTCGTTCACCCATTGCAGCGCGAGGTTGCTCCAGACGAGGTCCGCGCACACGCCGGCGAACGGCAGCGCGTTGATATCGGCGCAGACGAACTGCGGCGGCGGCGAACCGCGCGTCGTCAGTGGCTGCAACAGTCGGCGCAGCAGCGAGCGCTGGGTGCGTGCGCGCTTTCTGGCGGCCTCCACCATCGGCAGCGCGATGTCGAACGCAAGCACCGTGGCGCCCGGATAGCGCAGCCCGAGCTCGCCGACGGCCTCGCCGGTGCCGCAGCCTGCATCGACGATGACCGCAGGCGCGAGCTTCACGTAATCGAGTCGCTGCGCCATCCGCGTGCCGACTTCTCGCTGCAGCGCGGCTGCCTTGTCGTACGTCGCCACCGCGCGTCCGAATCCCCGGCGCACGGCCGTCGGATCGACGTCACGTGGATCGGGCGCCGGAAATTTCGGCTCAGCCATCGGCGAACGCGCGTAGCGCATCGAGAAACGGCGCCGGATGCGACAAAAAGGGGGCATGCGCAGCACCCGTGATCGCCGCATGCGTCGCGCGAGGCAGCGCCGCGGCAAGCGCCTGCGTTGCGGCGAGCGGCACCAGCGTGTCCCGCGTGCCGGCGACGACGAGGGCCGGCACTTCGACTTCATGCAGCGATCGTCGCAGATCCGTGGTTGCGAGTAACTCAAGCGCCGCGGCGAGCGCCTGCGGCGTCGGCTCGCCGCGCTCGAACAAGCGTTCACGCAACTGCCCGAGCGTGCGCCGGCCGTCGTCGCTGCCCTGCACCTGCAGCGTCAGGAAGCGCAGCAGCGTCAACCGATAGGCAACCCGCAATTCGTCGCCGAACTGCGCAAGCGTTTCTGGAGCCATCGCGCACGTCCAGTCGCTGCGGGCCACGAACGACGGCGTCGTCGCGACGAGCACCAGCCGCCGGATGCGCTGCGGCCGGGCGCGCGCCCACTGCAGCGCAATTTGCCCGCCGAGCGACCAGCCAAGCACCGTCAACGGGGTGCCAATCGCAGCCAACACGTCGTCGAGCGCGTCCGCCAGCGTCGCGACATCGGCGCCATCGATCGGAGCCGACCACCCGTGCCCGGGCAAGTCGACGACATGGACTCGATAGCGGGGGGTGAGGGCTGGCAACAGCGGCGCGAACAGCCCGCCGTGCATCGCGAACCCGTGCAGCAGAACGAGCGGCGGACCGTTACCGGCGGACTCGACGTGCAGATGCGCCACCCGGGCGTTCACGCAAAACCCCGGCCGATTTCGCGGAGCGCAACCGTCAGTGCGTCGACATCGGCGAGCGTGTGCGCTGCCGACAGCGACACGCGCAGCCGCGCGGTGCCTGCCGGGACTGTGGGTGGACGAATCGCCGGCACGAAGATGCCGCGCGCAAGCAATGCATCGGAGACCGCGAGTGCGGTCGGCACGTCGCCGACGATCAGCGGCTGGATCGGCGTCGACGACGCCGACAACGTCCACGGCAGGCCGGCCGCACCTTCACGGAATGCGGCAATGAGCTCCGCGAGATGCGCGCGCCGAAAGTCGTCGTCGCGGATCGACCGCAGCGCAGCGCCGAGCGCGACGGCGAGCAGCGGCGGCGCCGCCGTCGTGTAAACGTACGGTCGCGCCGTTTGCAGCAGCGTCTCGATCACCGCAGGATGCGCAGCGACGAAGGCGCCGGCGACGCCGGCGGCCTTGCCGAGCGTGCCCATGTAGACGATCCGCTCCGAGCGCAGGCCGAACCGTGCGAGCGTCCCGCGTCCGTCACCGAGCACGCCGAAGCCATGCGCGTCGTCGACGACGAGCCACGCGTCGAATCGCTCCGCGAGAAGCAGGAGCTCGGGCAGCGGCGCGATGTCGCCGTCCATGCTGAACACCGCGTCGGTGACGATGAACCGGCGGCGTCCGACCGCGGCTTCCATCGCACGGGTCAGCGCAGCCACGTCGCAATGCCGGTAGCGTTCGAGTTTGGCGCGCGAGAGCAGCGCGCCGTCGGTCAGGCACGCGTGGTTCAACCGGTCGGCGAATATCACGTCGTTGCGCGACGCGAGCGCGGTCAGGATCGCCAGGTTGGCAAGATAGCCGCTGGAAAATGTCAGCGCGCGCGCGCCGTCGCACGGCGCGACGTAGGCAGCGAGCGCATCCTCGAGCGCGGCGTGCGGTTGCGCGTGCCCGACGATCAGGTGCGACGCGCCCGCACCGACGCCCCAGTGCGCGATGGCGTCGCGTGCGGCGGTGGCGACTTCGGGCGCGTTGGCGAGCCCCAGGTAATCGTTGCTGGCGAACGCGAGCAGCGCACGGCCGTCGATGGACAGCCGCGCCCCCTGTGCCGAATCGACGATCCGTCGCGTGCGCGCAAGTCCGTGGTCGCGGCGCTGCGCGAGTTCGCGCTCGAGCTCCGCAATCGCCGGGTTGTCGCCAAGGAGCCTGGACACGGCGTCGCGCCGGATCGACGTCAGCGACGCACCATCGCTGCGATCCGCCCCGCGGCAGGCGCTCGCGCGGCTGCGCGATTCACGCAGGCACGAGGCCGAGCTTGCCGAACAGCGCGCGGTCGGCCTCGACATCGGGATTGCCGGTCGTCAGCAGGCGGTCGCCGTAAAAGATCGAATTGGCACCCGCCAGGTAGCACAGCGCCTGCACGGCCTCGCCGAGCTCGCGGCGGCCGGCGGAGAGCCTGATCATCGCGCGCGGAATCGTGATCCGCGTCACGGCGATCGTGCGGACGAACTCGAGCGGATCGAGTGCCGACTCGCCGTGGAATCGCGCGTGCATCGGCGTGCCTTCGACCTGGACCAGGTGATTGATCGGGACCGATTCGGGTGCGAGCTCCGCAAGTTGTGCGATAAGTCCGGCGCGCTGGCGTCGCGTCTCGCCCATGCCGACGATGCCGCCGCAGCACACCGAGATGCCGGCGCCGCGAACGCGCGCCAGCGTGTCGAGGCGATCGCGGTAATCGCGCGTCGAGATGATGTCGCCGTAGTACTCCGGCGCCGTGTCCAGGTTGTGATTGTAGTAATCGAGTCCCGCGCGTTTCAGCTGCTCGGCCTGGCCGTCCTTCAGCATGCCGAGCGTGCAGCATGTCTCGAGGCCGAGCGCCTTCACCGCCTCCACCATGTCGAGTACCGGGGCTAAGTCGCGCGCCTTCGGGCCGCGCCACGCGGCGCCCATGCAGAATCGCGTCGCGCCGGCGTCCTTTGCCGCACGAGCGGCGTCCACGACCCGTCCGACGTCGGCGAGCGGCTCGTCCGCCACACCGGCGTGATAACGCGCGGCCTGCGGGCAGTAGCCGCAATCCTCGGGGCAGCCGCCGGTCTTGATCGACATCAGCGTCGACAACTGCACTGCATTGGCCGGATGGTTCGCGCGATGCACGTGCTGCGCCTGCAGCAAGAGGTCGGCGAACGGCAGTGCGAAAAGCGCTTCGATCGCGTCGACATCCGCGGCAGCGATGGTCGCTTGCGGCGGCAACGCGACGGCAATGCCGCTCATCGCGATCGGCCCCCGGAATTGGCGGGGGCCGCGATGCCGACAAGCAACACCCACGTCGACCGAATGGACGATGGCGCGCCGACCCGCAATGGCGGAGCATCGACGGTGCGGTGGAAGCGGCGTCGCGCGAATGGCGAAGCACCTGCAGGAAAGGATGCCAATGGCATGAACGGACTATCGCACGCTGTCAAACTTTGGCGCGCCGAAATTTGACAGCGTGACATCCAGGACGGCCGTTCGCGCCCGCAGCGCATGGCGCGCGGGGTTCGCGCTGCTGCGCCACGCGTTGCCGCAGGCGTGCGTGCTGTGCGCAGCGCAAAGCCACGATGCGCTGCTGTGCACCGCGTGCAGCGCCGACATGCCGCACGCCGGAACCGCCTGTCCGCGCTGCGCGCTGCCGGCGGCGCAGAACGAAGCATGCGGCGCGTGCCTCCGACAGCCGCCGCCGTATACGACGACGATCGCCGCCTGGCGTTACGCTTTTCCGGCGGATCGCCTGCTGCAGGCATTCAAGTACGGCGCGCAACTGGCGCTTTGCGACACATTCGCCCGCGCACTCGTCGACGCCGTCGCGGCGCGGCAAGCGCCGCAGCCGGACCGCATTGCCGCGGTGCCGCTGGCGACGGCACGGCAGCGACATCGTGGTTTCAACCACGCGCAGGAGATCGCGCGCGTCGTTTCGTCGCTGACGGGCGTGCCGCTGCTCGCCGGACTGCGCCGCATCCGCGATTCGCCGCCGCAGGCGGGACTTGCCCGCGTCGCACGTGCGCGGAACGTCCGCGGGGCATTCGCATGCGCGGCGACCCTCGACGGTGCCACCGTGGCGATCGTCGATGACGTGATGACAACCGGAGCAACGCTTGCGGCGGCGGCCGTCGCGTTGCACGACGCGGGTGCCGGTCGCGTCGACGCGTGGATCGTGGCGCGAACGCCGCCGCCGTCGCACGCGCCAGCGAAATCGCCCTAGCGCGCGCTCGCGCCTACAGCGCTAACGCAACCCCGGCAGCCGTGAACTTGCTATCGTGAGAACGCCGCGAAGCGCGTTGCCATGTTCGCCATCGTCCTCGTCCACCCCGAAATCCCGCCCAACACCGGCAACGTCATCCGGCTGACTGCCAACACGGCGACCGACCTGCATCTCGTCGAGCCGCTGGGGTTCCGGATGGACGATCGCGACCTGCGCCGTGCCGGCCTCGATTATCACGAATATGCGCGCGTCGCCGTCCATCGCGATTTCGCCGCGTGCCGCGCGGCGCTCGACGCGGATGCGCCGCGACGCTGGTTCGCGTTCACGACGCAGGCAAGCCGTTCGGCGTACGAGGTCGCCTATCGGCCTGGCGACGTGCTGGTGTTCGGCTCCGAAACGCGCGGGCTGCCGCCAACGATTCTCGAGCATTTTCCCGCCGACACGCATCTGCGCATACCGATGCGCGCCGGTGTGCGCAGCCTCAACCTGTCGAACGCCGTCGCCGTCGCCGTTTACGAAGCATGGCGCCAGCAGCGATTCAGTGGCCGGTGATTCCGCCCATGCCGAGCGCGCTCATCAGAAACCGCAACTCGTAATCGCGGTCGACCACGCGCTGCTGCTGCGACTTGCCGATGCCGTGCCCGCTGTCGAAATCCATGTACAGCAGGAACGGCGCAACCTGGCCCGGGTTGTTCTGCACTTCCGCAACGAACTTTTTCGCGTGCAGCGGATCGACGCGCGAATCGTATTCGCCGGCCACGACAAGCGTTTCCGGCAGGTTCACGCCGCTGCGCACGTTCTGGTAGGGCGAGTAGCGGAGGATCCAGCGGAAGTCGGCTTCGCGATCCGGGTCGCCGTACTCGGGTATCCAGTAGCGTGCGATCAAGAACTTGTGGTAGCGGACCATGTCGAGCAGCGGCACCTGGCAGATCGCCGCGCGAAACAGGTCGGGACGCTGCGTGATCACGGCGCCGACCGTCAGTCCGCCGTTGCTGCCGCCTTCGACGGCGAGCTTCGACGGCTGCGTGTACCTCTCGCTGACCAGCCACTCGGCAACGGCAATCGTGTCGTCGAACGTCGCCTGCTTCTGCGCGAGCATCGCCTGCTCGTGCCACTTCTCCCCGTACTCCGACCCTCCGCGCACGCCCGCGTCGACGAACACGCCGCCGCGATTGATGAACGCCGAATAGCTGCCGACATAGAACGGCTCGACGGCGTTGTTGAAGCCGCCATAAACATAGAGCAGCGTCGGATTTGCGCCGTCACGGCGCAGATCCTTGCGATGGACGATGAACACGGGAATTTTCGCGCCGTCGCGCGCCGGCACGTAGACGCGCGTCGCGACGATCTGCGACAGGTCGAGCGGCGGATCGTCCTGCCAGACGAGCTTCCATTCGAGCGACTTGCCGTCGAACCCGTACACCTTGTAGGGCGCCGTGAACGACGCCAGCGTCGCGTAGCCGCGATCGGCGTCGATGTCGTACGCGATTGCCGACACGTTACCGAACTCGGGCAGCGCGAGCTCGCGCAACGGCTTTCCGGTGAGGTCATGCACAACCAGCTTCGACAGCACGTCCTCGCGCATCGTCGCGACGACATACGTGCTCGTGACCGTCAGGTCGGAAAGCACGGTCGCCTGTTGCGCAATCAGCGGGGCCCAGTCGCGGAACTCGGGCTGCGCATAGGACGCCGCCATCACCTTCCAGTTGGGGGCGTTGTCGTTCGTGCGGAAATACATCCGGTCGCGCTTGAACGTTCCATCGGCGCGGAACTTGTCGCTCGCGTAGATCGTCCGTGGCTCCGCCGTCGAGCCGAGCGGACGGATGCGAATCGTGTTCGACCAGAAATCGCCGGTCTCGAACACCGTCACGTCGGCCTCTTCGGGCTCGTAGACCGAGCAATAGTTCTTCGCATCGCTGACGGCGAGCATCAGCACGTCGTCGCGACGCTCGCCGCCGAGCCGGTGCTTCAGGCAACGCATCGGCTCCTGGTTCGCGTCGGACTCGGCGGTGCGCGGCGTGATGAACGCATAACGCTCGTCGCGCGCCCATCCGAAGCTGTCGAGCCCGGTGATCACCGGCCCGATCTGCGCACCGGTCGTGCTGTCGACGATGCGGAAGTCCTTGCGCTCGCTGCCCTGCGCGTACACGCCGACGGCGAGTCGCGTCGCGTCGCGATTGGGCACGACGGCGCCGATCTTCGTCTTGCCCGACGGATCGAGCGCGACCGGGTCGAACAGCAGTTTCTCGCGTCCGTCGATCCTCGTGTACAGCTTGGCCTGCGGCTCGCCGCGCCGCGTCCGCTGGAAGAATTCGCGCGAATTCTTGAACAGCGGCGGATCCGTCTTGTCGCGATCGAAGTAGCGCGTCAGCTCGTCCTTCATCCCAGGCACCGGCGGCGCGTTGCGATCGAGGAACTGGACCGTTGCCGCGTGTTGCGCGCGCGTCCAGGCGGCGACCTCGGGATCCTTGCCGTTCTCGAGCCACCGGTAACGGTCCGTCAGCGTCGTGCCGTGAACGACGTCGACGACGGGGCGCGCCGGCGTTTCCGGCGGAAAGAACGCCGGTGCACCGATCGCCTCGATCGAGGCCAGCAATGCGGCGGTCACGAGGTATCCGAGGATTTTTTTCGGCATTGCATGTCGTCCGTTGAATTCGTCTGACCCGCCGTCATTCGGCGCGCGGCCCTCGCGCGAGCAGTGCGAGCACAGCGTCGCGCGGCGACACATTGTCGTACAGCACCCGATGCACGGCATCGACGATCGGCATGTCGAGGCCGAAGTGCCGCGAGAGCGCATAGGCTGCGCGCGTTGCCTGCACGCCCTCGGCGACGTGACCGATCTCCGTCAGGATCGCCGCCAGCGGCTGGCCGCGGCTCAACGCGAGCCCGACGCGCCGGTTGCGCGACAGGTTGCCCGTGCAGGTCAGCACGAGATCGCCGAGTCCCGCCAGACCCATCAGCGTCTCGCGCTTGCCGCCGAGCGCATCCGACAGCCGGCCCGCTTCGGCGAGGCCCCGGGTGATCAGCGCCGCGCGCGCGTTGTCGCCGAAGCCCAGGCCATCGCTCGCGCCGGCGGCGATCGCGAACACGTTCTTCACGGCACCCCCGACCTCGACGCCGGCGACATCGTCGCTCGAATAGGCCCGCAACGCATCGCCCCGCAGCAATGCGGCGACGTCCTGCGTCAATGCGGCATCGGTCGTAGCGACCACCAGTGCCGTCGGCAGACCCTGCGCAACTTCGATAGCAAACGTGGGACCGGAGACGGTGCCAAGCTGCGCACCCCAGCGCGGCGCGAGGGCCGTGTGCGCGAGCGACCATGCGGTTGCTGCATCCGGCGTCGCAACGAAGCCCTTGGACAGCGTGACGAGCGGTGCAGTGATCGCGGCCGCTTGCAATGCGTCCGCGAGCGGCAGCAACTCGGCGATCGGCGTGGCGGCAATCAGCAGCCCGGCACCGGCAACGTCCGCGATGTCGGCCGTGACTGTGACCGATGGGGGCAGCTCGACGCGGGGCAGGTAGCGGCGATTCTCCCGCGCTGCGATGCAATCGCGCGCGTGAGCGGCAGAGCGCGTGTACAGCGTGACGATCGGACGGGCGTTGCTGCGCGTCGCGAGGTGGATGGCCAGCGCCGTACCCCACGCGCCGCCCCCGAGCACCGCAACGTTGGCGATCATCGCCGGATCGGCAGGAGTCGCAGCCGCTTTGCGCTAGAACCCGAACACCTGCGCAAGCCGCACGTAGCCCGTGTCGCCGTCGCGGTGGCGGACCTTGATCCAGCCGGGCATCGCCGTCGCGGACGCCGACGCGGCCGATTCTGCGACCTCGAGCAGCACATCGCGTTCGGCGCGAAATACGACGGGTGCGCCCTCTTCGGCTGCAGAGCGCACGTCTGCGGACGACGCGCGCACGACGACCATCCGCTTTTCGGACAACAACTTCGACTGGACCCAACCGATCGTTCCCGCCGCGTCGCGGATTTTCGTCCAGCCTTCGACGGAGACGAGCGTCTCGACGGGAATGTCGCGCCCGTAGACGAACAGCGGCTTCGCGCGCGCCGACGGCGCGTCGTACATCACAGTGGCGGGGTCGCCGGTCGCGCGGAAATCAGCAGCTGCAGCGCCAAGTGGCAGCGCGACAATCGCAGTCACGATCGCGCGCCGGGTACGCCGCGCAACGCACCGACGCGTCGCGTCAGTTGGTGACGGCAGGAGCTTCGCTCGAGGCTTGCGCAAGCTGTTGCTGGTACAGCGACTCAAAATTGATCGGGGCGAGTTGCACGGGCGGAAAGCCGGCTCGCATCGTCGCATCCGCGATGGTTTCCCGCGCGTACGGGAACAGCACCGTCGGGCAGTGGATCGCGAGCACCGCCTGCAGCTGGTTGGGGGCAATGCCGCGAATGGTGAACACGCCCGCCTGCGCAGCCTCGACGAGGAAGACGGTCTTGTCGCCCGCGCGCGCCGTCACCGTCAGTGTCAGCACGCATTCGTACACATCGGGGGCGACCTGCTCGCCGCGCGTGCGCAGACCGATCTCGATCTGCGGTGCGTCGGTCACCTGAAAGCTTTGGGGCGCGCCGGGATTCTCGAGCGACAGATCCTTGACGTAGATCTTCTCGATCGAAAGCTGGGCGGTGGTGCCGCCGCCTGCCGCGGGTGCGGGTTGCGAATCCGCGTTGGGGGCGGTGTCGGCCATTCGGTGCTCCGGTGAAAAAGGACGAAGCGATCGATTTTACCCTATCGACCGCCGCCGACTGCGCCCGCGGCTGCTACGCCGCCAGGCCCGAGAGCAGCGGTGCCAACTCGCCGGCGCGGTCGAGCGCTGCGAGATCGTCGTAACCACCGACGTGGCGCTCGCCGATGTAGATCTGCGGCACGGTGCGACGGCCGGTGCGCTTCATCATCGCCATCCGCTCGGCGGGTTCCTCGTCGACGTGGATCTTCACGAGGTCGTCCACACCGCGTGCCGCCAGCAGCCGTTCGGCGCGAACGCAGTAACCGCAGTACGACGCGGTGTACATCGTGACGCGCGGCGAATCGGGATCGGGCATCAGGTCCTGCATGTCGGCGACAGGTGTTCGATCAAATCTTCTGCATCGGCAGCCCGGCGTCCTTCCATGCCCGTAGCCCGCCCCGCAGGCTTTGCACAGACGTGAAACCAAGCTTCGTCAGCGGCGACGTGGCGGCACCGCTGCGCATGCCGCGTTCGCAGTAGACGATGATCGGCCGCGACACGAACTTCGCGAGCTCCACGCCGCGGTCCTTCAGTTGGGACAACGGAATGTGCAGCGCGTTCGGCAGCCGCGAGCCGGTGAACTCCTTGGGCTCGCGGATATCGAGCAGGATCGCGTTCTGCGCGTTGATGAGCCGGGTCGCGTCGAACGTGCCGATCTCGCGCGTCGGCGATAGCCGGCGCTGCAACAGCGGCCACAGCAACATTGCGCCGGACAGCACGAACACCAGGACGAGAGGCCAGTTCTTTTCGATGAAGGGCAGCATGAGAGGCAGCGCGAGACCAAAGACTAAAATGATAGCTTACGGCGCGCATCCACCCGACCGCGCCCGAGCGACCGCCACGATGGACACACTCGTACCTTCACCGATGCCGGCACCGGCCGTCGCCGGATCCGGCGCGGCGCCCCGCCCCGTCGTCCTGCTGATCCTCGACGGTTTCGGTTGCCGCGACGATGCTCCCGACAACGCGATCACGCGCGCCGACGCACCGAACTGGCGCCGGCTGCTCGCGACGTGCCCGCACACAACCATCGATGCGTCGGAGCTTCGCGTCGGCTTGCCGGAAGGCCAGATGGGGAACTCCGAAGTCGGGCACCTCAACATCGGCGCGGGGCGCGTCGTCTACCAGGACTACACGCGGATCGACGTCGCCATCCGCGATGGCCAATTCGCGCGGAACGACGCGCTCGTCGGCGCCGTCGAGACCGCGCGCGCCGGCGGTGCGACGCTGCACGTGCTCGGCCTCTTGTCGCCGGGCGGCGTGCACAGCCACGAGCGGCAGATCGCGGCAATGGTCGACATGGCGGCCGGCGCAGGCGCGCGGGTTGCCGTGCACGCATTCCTCGACGGCCGCGACACGCCGCCGCGAAGCGCGCTCGCGTCGCTGCAGTCGATGGACCGCGTGTGCTCGCGCCATCGCGACGCGCGGATCGCGTCGATCTGCGGCCGCTACTACGCCATGGACCGCGACCAGCGCTGGGAGCGCGTGGCGCCCGCTTACGAGCTCCTCGTCGACGGCGTCGCTCCATTCGCGGCTGCGACGGCGGAAGCGGCGCTCGAGGCCGCCTACGCACGCGGCGAATCGGACGAGTTCGTCCGGCCGACCGTCGTCAGCGGCGCAAACGGTGCGACGCAGATGCGCGACGGCGACGTCGTGGTGTTCATGAACTTTCGCGCCGACCGCGCGCGGGAGATGACGCGCGCGCTGACGGATCGCGCATTCGACGGCTTTGCCCGAGCGCGCCTTCCACGGCTTGCGCAGTTCGTGTGCCTGACGAGCTACGGCGACCAGTTCCGGCACCTCGGCATCGCGTTCGCTCCGCAGACGATCACCAACAGCTTCGGCGAATTCGTCGCCGGCCGGCACCTGCAGCAACTGCGAATCGCCGAGACGGAGAAATATGCGCACGTCACGTACTTTTTCAACGGCGGCAGCGAGGCCGTCTATCCGGGCGAAGAGCGCATTCTGGTTCCGTCGCCGAAAGTGGCGACGTACGACCTGAAGCCCGAGATGAGCGCCGTCGAAGTGACCGACCGGCTCGTCGGCGCGATCGAAAGCGACCGCTACGACGCGATCGTCTGCAACTACGCGAATGCCGACATGGTGGGGCACACCGGCGATTTCGGCGCCGCGAAGCGCGCGATCGAAACGCTCGATGCCTGCATCGGGCGCGTCGTCGAGGCGGCGCGCAGGCGCGGCGGCGAGATCGTCATCACGGCGGACCACGGCAACGCCGAGCAACTGCAGGACGACGCGACCGGCCAGTCCCATACGGCGCATACGCTGAACCGCGTCCCGTTCGTCTATGTGGGCCGGCCGGCGGCCATCGTCGGCGACGGCGCGCTGCAGGACGTAGCGCCCACGCTGCTCGCGCTGATGGGCCTGCCCAAGCCGCCCGAAATGACCGGCCATTCGCTCGTCCGGCTGACGAACGGCAGCGGGCGCTGAACCTTGCCCGCGCTCGGTCGGAGGGAACTCCAGGCCGGTTTCAGGGCCCAATGCCGATCCGGAAAGACCGGCGGACGGCGGCGAGTGGCGGCAGCGGAATGGCACGAACCAACCGGCGCCTGGCCGGCTGGTCGTCGACTTCCGCGAACACGGCGGCGACCGGTCGCGGACAGCGGCGTCGCCGCCGCGAATTTTCGCGGCGATTCGACCTCTTTTCTGCCTACGGTCAGGCGTATACTTTATTCATCCTTTTCAGGGTAACCCGTCCCCGCCGCCGGTGGAGTTCCGCCGCGTGCGGCCGCGAGACGGTCAATCGGGGTAAGTGATGCGCGACGGCATGAAGAAGGCGACTTGGATCGGCATGGGTGCGGTGCTCGGCTTGCTGCTGAGCCTCAACCTCTCGGTGTTCGCGCAACGCGAGGCGCGGCTGCCGATCCCGTACGAGGACCTGCAACTGTTGTCGGCGGTCTTCGGCAAGATCAAGAGCGATTACGTCGAGCAGGTCTCCGACGACAAGCTCATCAAGGAGGCGATCAACGGGATGGTGCGCGGGCTCGACCCGCACTCCGATTTCCTCGACGCCGAGGCCTTCCACGAGCTGCAGGTCGACACGCAGGGACGCTTCGGCGGGCTCGGCATCGAAGTGGGCGTCGAGGACGGCATCATTCGCGTCGTCTCGCCGATCGAGGACACGCCGGCGTTCAAGGCCGGCATCAAGTCCGGTGACCTGATCGTCAAGATCGACGACGCCGCGACGCGCGGCATGCCGCTGTCCAAGGCCGTCGAGAAGATGCGCGGCAAGCCCGGCACGCCGGTGCTGCTGACCATCGTGCGCAAGGACGTCGACACGCCGCTGACGTTCACGCTGCTGCGGCAGGAAATCAACGTCAAGAGCATTCGCGCGAAGGCGCTCGAGCCCGGCTACGGCTACGTCCGTGTGCGCAAGTTCCAGGAAGACACCGGCAGCGACCTCGCGAAGGCGATCCGCGAACTGTATGCGAACGGACCGCTGAAGGGGCTGGTGCTCGACCTGCGCAGCGATCCGGGCGGACTGCTCAACCAGGCGGTTGCCGTGTCGTCGGCGTTCCTGCCGAAGGACGCGCTGGTCGTCTACACGGACGGACGCACGCCCGACGCGCGGATGCGTCTGACGGCGAGCCGCGAAAACTACGTGCGGCGCGGTGACGACTACCTGCGCGATCTTCCGGCCGGCGTGAAGACCGTGCCGATGGTCGTGCTGGTCGATGCAGGAACGGCATCGGCATCCGAAATCGTCGCCGGTGCGCTGCAGGACCACAAGCGGGCCACGGTTCTGGGCGCGCAGACGTTCGGCAAGGGATCGGTGCAGACGATCCTGCCGCTCGGCAACAACACCGGGCTCAAGCTGACGACGGCGCGGTATTACACGCCGGCAGGCCGTTCGATCCAGGCGAAGGGCATCGAGCCCGACGTGCTCGTGGACGACGGCCGCGATTCGCCCAATCGCATCCGTGAGGCCAACCTCGAGCGTCATCTCGACGTGCCTGCCGCGAATGGAGCGGCCGCCGCCAAGGGAACGACCGCCGCCGGCAAGGGTACCGCGGCCACGGCGCCCGACGTGAAGACGGCGCCGAAGGCCGGGGGCCAGCCGGATGCGCTGCCGCCGCGGCTGGATTTCGGATCGGAGGAGGATTTCCAGCTCAAGCAGGCGATCAACCACCTGAAGGGCATGCCCGTGATCGAGTCGTCGAAGGCGCTCTCCGCGCAGGCGAAGACCCAGTAACCGCGCTTGCCGTACACCGTAACGCCCGGCCGCCAGCGCCGGGCGTTGTCGTTTGAATGCTCGGAAAATGAACAGCGGCCATCCGTATCCGATGCCAGCCTCGAGCACCGCGCGTGGATGACCCGCTGCTGCTGCGCTACAGCCGGCACATCCTGCTCGACGAGCTCGGACCCGATGCGCAGACGCGGTTCGCCTCGGCGCACGCGCTGATCGTCGGCGTCGGCGGTCTCGGTGCGCCAGTCGCGCAATTCCTCGCGGCAGCGGGTGTGGGCACGATGACTCTGTGCGACTCCGACAGCGTCGACCTCACCAATCTGCAGCGACAGATCCTCTATGCAACCGCCGACGTCGGCCAGCCCAAGGTCGCCGCAGCCGCCGCGCGACTCGCCGCCGTCAACCCGCACGTCAGCGTCGCTCCGATCGCGCGGCGAATCGGCGCAGACGATCTCGGCACGCTGGTCGCGGCCGCCGATGTCGTCATCGACTGCTGCGACAACTTCGAGACGCGTCACGCGGTGAATCGCGCGTGCGTTGCGGCGCGCAAGCCGTTGGTATCGGGTGCGGCGATCCGCTTCGATGGCCAGCTCGCGGTGTTCGACACGCGCGATGCGGCAAGCCCGTGCTATCACTGCCTGTTCGGCGAGGGTGATGCGCTCGAGGAGACGCGATGCGCAACGATGGGCGTCTTCGCGCCGCTCGTCGGCATCGTCGGCTCGACGCAGGCCGCCGAAGCGCTCAAGCTGATCGCGCGGGTGGGCGAATCGCTCGCCGGTCGGCTGCTGCTGCTCGACGCGCTTTCGATGGAGTGGCGCGAAGTGCGCGTGCCGCGCGACCCCGAATGCCCCGTGTGCCGGGATCGACCGACAACCCGCTTCGACTGAGGAACCCGCAATGACGACGCTTCGACGCACGCAGATCACGGTCGCACTCGCGCTGGCGGCGCTGGCCGGCGGCGAATGCGCAATGGCGGAGGCGCCTTCGCGCATGAACGGCGATGCGCGCGTCACGATGCGAGCTCCGTACCTCCTGCGCACCGCCGATGCGGCGGACCCATCACTGGCACCGGCCGAATGGAGCTCGATCAAACGCATCATCGGCGACCAGCTCGCGGCGCTACGCAACGGCGACGCGACACGCGCGTTCTCCTATGCGTCAACGGGCATTCGCGACCAGTTCGACGATGCGACGACGTTTCTGCTGATGGTGCAACAGCGCTACGGCGTGCTGCTCACCGCGCGCTACACGGAGTTCCTCGACGGCGCTGTCATCGACGGCCACACGATCCAGCCGCTGCGTCTGGTCATGAACGACGATACGGTGCTGGTCGCGCTCTACGAGATGCAGCGGGACGACGGCGGCGGCTGGCGCATCGCCGGCTGCGTCATCGCCCCGTCGACGGTGCGGTCGACCTGACGAGTGCTGTCAGCGCGGCGCCGCGGCGAGCACGCGCTCGCACGATGCGACTTCGCCAAGCTGCGCCTGCGCGTTTGCCCACGTGGTGAAGTCCTCGACGCCGCGAGCACGCGTCGCCGGCTGCGGCGATTCGAGTGCCGTCGCGAAATCCGGCTGCAGTTGCGTGCAGCGTGCCGTCATCGCGAGGATCCGCGCGCCGCGCGCCTGCGCCGCCGACCGCGCCGCCGCATCCGGCGCATTGATCTCGGCGATACGTGCGCCTGCGCGGCGCAGTGCGAACGACGCGCCGCGCGCCATCAATGCCTGGCCCAGGTTCGCGCACGCGTCGCGCAGCCGATCCGGGCGCGCACTTCCCTCGGCGCACACGATGCGCAGCGGCTGTGCCCATGCGAGATCGTTCATCGAGCCGTACTTCGCAGCAGCCTCTGCCTTGGCCGCCGCATCGATGCCGACGTCGACTGCCCGTAGATAGTCCCACCAGCGCTGCGAGTGCTGCGACCAGTAATCGTCGAAACGCGGCGCACCCGCCGCCTGCTCGACGTAGCTCGCGACGGCATCGGACTGTCCACGCTGCCGCGCGCGGCCGGCGAGGAGCAATGACGGAACGCCGTTGTCGGTATCGCGCCGCGCCCAATCGGCGAGCCGGTCGACAGCATCGCACGGCGCAAGCGTTGGTCGCACCGGGTGCAGGCACGCAATGCCGAGTGACGCGAGATACAGCCGTTCGCCGGGTGCTGCGATGCGTGCCGCGGCGTAATGCCGGACCTGCGACTCGACATCCGCCGAATCGATATCACCCGCCAACCAGTCGATCCGCGGCTCGTTCGCCGTCAACAAGCGCAGCCGCAAGTCGGAATCCAGCCGTTCGAGATCGGACTGCCAGCGCGAGGGCGTCGCATCGCCCTCCCGAACCTCGAGACCGGTCGGCGACTGACGGACGAGGCCGGGTTCGCGCGCCGCAGGCACCGCAGCCTGCGGCCGCGCGACGGGCGCAGGTTCGGCCGTCGCAGGTCCCGGCGGTGGCGGCGGCATCACACTGGGCGACTGGGCAACGGCAAGCGACGACGCTGCCGCGACAACGCACGCGAGAACGAACGAACAAGGCTTCATCGGCAATACACTACATCAGGTTCCGCCGCACGGGCAAAACAACGCTCAGCCAAACAGGAACTTTCGCTGCAGCGGCCAACCTTCCTGCGGCGAGCGCTTGAAGCCCGACTTGGCGAACAGCTGCCAGCGGCCGACGACATAAGCGATCAGCACGGCTGCGTCGGCATTCGCATCGCCGTGCCACGCATTCGCCGCCAGGGCGATGCGCAGCGACTGGCGCAGCGCCGCTTCGAGCTTCTCGACGAACTGGTTGATGCGAACCTGCAGGCGCTCGTCCTCGTTCACGAGCGCATCGCCGATCAGCACGCGCGTCATTCCCTGGTTCTTCTCCGCAAAGCGCAGCAGCATGACGACGGTCTGCTCGGCCTGCGCGGCCCCGTCCTCGGACTCGGACTGGATCTTGTTGACGAGCGAGAACACCGTCGTTTCGATGAACTCGATCAGCCCTTCGAACATCTGCGCCTTGCTCGCGAAGTGCCGGTAGAGTGCCGCCTCCGAGACGTCGAGACGCGCGGCGAGCGCCGCGGTGGTCACCTTCTCCCCACGCGGTGCCTCGAGCATCGTCGCCAGCGTCTGCAGGATCTGCAGCTTGCGCTCGCCGGGCTTGCTCGCCATCGCGTTGCGCCGAGTCCGAGACCGCGATCAGGCCGTGGGGCGCGGCGGCGTGTCGTCCGCGCGGATCATCGTGCCGACGCCTTCGTTCGTCAGCACTTCCAGCAGCAAGGCGTGGTCGACACGACCGTCGATGATGTGCGAGCTCTTGACGCCGTTCTTCACCGCGTCGAGCGCGGAGCCCATCTTCGGCAGCATGCCGCCGTGGATCGTGCCGTCAGCGAACAGTCGATCGATCTCGCTCGCCGTAAGACCTGTCAGCAACTTGCCGTTCTTGTCCAGCACGCCCACCGTGTTGGTCATCAGCACCAGCTTCTCGGCCTTCAGCGTTTCGGCAAGCTTGCCGGCGACGAGATCCGCGTTGATGTTGTAGGCCTCGCCCTCCGCGCCGACGCCGATCGGCGCGATGACTGGGATGAAATCGCGCGAGTCGAGCAGGCTGATCAGCTCCGGATCGATGCGCTCGATCTCGCCGACGAGCCCGATGTCGACGAACGCTCCAGGGTCGGTGTCACTCTTCAGCAGCATCTTGCGCGCACGGATGAACGCGCCGTCCTGGCCCGTCAGCCCGACCGCCTTGCCGCCCTGCTGATTGATGAGGCCGACGATCTCCTGGTTCAACTCGCCGAGCACCATCTCCACGACGTTCATCACGCGCTCATCCGTCACCCGCATACCCTGCCGGAACTCGCTCTGGATGCCCATCTTCGAGAGCAGGTCGCCGATTTGCGGACCGCCGCCGTGGACGATGACGGGGTTCATGCCGACCAGCTTCAGCATGACGACGTCGCGGGCGAATCCGGCTTTGAGCGGCGTCTCGGTCATCGCGTTGCCGCCGTACTTGACGACGATCGTGCGGTCGTGGAAACGGCGGATATAGGGCAGCGCCTCGGCCAGGATCTTCGCCTTGACGGCTGCGTTGACGGCATCGATTGGCATGGCGGGCGGCGTTCGAATTGCGGGCGTGTGGACGTGCGCCGGAATTGTACCCGAACGTCCGACGTCGGCCTGCAGCGGCCATCTGCGCACGAGTGAGCGCTGACAAGAGCGCGTGCCGCCGCTGCCAGGTTTGCTATTGTTGGCGACCATGCAGAGCTACCTGCCGGACGCCGTTCCCCTGTCCGAGATCCGCCGCGCGCTCGTGACGAAACTGCGTCATCATGGTGACGTCCTCTTGACGTCCCCGGTCTTCACCACGTTGAAGCGGTTGGCGCCGCAGATCGAGATCGACGCGCTCGTCTACCGCGACACGTTGCCGATGCTGGCGAACCATCCGTCGATTGCGCAGATCCACGTGATCGACCGCGACTGGAAGCGGCGCGGCCTGCGCACGCAGGTCGCCGGCGAATGGGCTCTCTACCGGACGCTGCGCGCACGCAACTACGAACTGCTGATCCACCTGACCGAACACCCGCGCGGCGTAACGCTCGCCCACCTGTTGCGGCCGCGCTTCGCCGTCACGCGCGAGCGGCCGCGCAACGAGTGGCTGTGGCGTCGCCGCTTCACGCACTTCTACCGGCTGCCGCAGCGCACGCCGCGTCACGCCGTCGAAGCCAATCTCGACGCATTGCGGCGCATCGGCGCGTACCCGGAGGCCGCCGACAAGCAACTGGTGCTCGTTCCGGGTGCGCCGGCGCATGCGCGCATCGACGTGCTGCTGCACGAGCACGGCATCGCGGCGGGCGACTTCATCCAGGCGCATCCGGGGTCGCGCTGGATGTTCAAGTGCGCTCCCGCCATGCTTTCCGCAGAACTCTTCGCGCGCATCGTTCGTGCCGGGCGCCGGCTCGTGATCACCGGCGCGCCGGACGCTCGCGAGCGCGCGCTCGTCGACGCCATCCTCGCGCTGATCGAGCCTGCGACCCGTGCGCGCATCGTCGACCTGACCGGTGCGCTGTCGTTGCAGGAACTCGCGGCGCTGACGGCGAACGCGCGCGCGTTCGTCGGCGTCGACACGGCCCCGATGCACATCGCGGCGGCGATGGGAACGCCCACGCTCGCGCTGTTCGGTCCGTCGGGCGAAAACGAATGGGGACCGTGGGGCGTGCCGCAGCGCGTCGTCGTCTCGCGCGCGCACCCTTGCCGACCGTGCGGACTCGACGGCTGCGGTGGCGGCAAGGTGTCCGAATGCCTGACCACGCTCGGCGTCGACGACGTCCATGCGCAGTTCGAGGCGCTGCTATCCGAAACCGGCGCGGCGGCCCCGCGGCCCCTGTTGCGCTGATGCGGCTTGCGGTCATCCGCCAGCGCTATACGCCGTTCGGCGGCGCCGAGCGCTTCCTCGAAAACGCGCTGCAGGCGCTGCTCGAGCGCAACGTCACCGTCACGCTGTATACGCGCGAATGGAACGCGTCGTCACCGCATGGAATCGAGCCCCGCATCGTCGATCCGTTTCACGTCGGCGGCTTGTGGCGCGACGCGAGCTTCGCGCGGGCTGTCTGCAAGGCACTCGCGCGCGACGGCGCAGCGCTCGTCCAGTCGCACGAGCGCCTCGCCTGTTGCGACCTCTTTCGCGCCGGCGACGGCGTGCACGCCGCGTGGCTCGACGAGCGTCTGCGACACCTGACGTGGCTGCGAGGCTTCGGCATCCGGATCAACCCGCATCATCGCTACCGGCTGGCGGCGGAGCGACGGCTGTACGCGAGCGCGCGGTTGCGCGCGGTCATCTGCAATTCGCAGATGGTGAAGACGGACATCCGCACGCGTTTCAACGTGCCGGACGAACGGCTGCGCGTGATCTACAACGCCGTCGACACGCACACGTTCACGCCCGACCTTCGCGCGCACCGCGCGCGGGTCCGCGCGCGACACCGGATACCCGCGCGGGCGATGGTGTACCTGCACGTCGGCTCCGGCTTCGAGCGGAAAGGCGTCGCCGCATCGATCGACGCGCTCGCGGCGTTGCCCGCCCCGGCGCACCTGATCGTCGTCGGCAAGGACAAGCACGTCGCGCGATATGCGGATCGCGCGCGCCGGCTCGGGCTGTCCGGCCGCGTCACGCTTGCCGGCCCGCAACCCGACCCGCGACCGTACTTCGGCGCGGCCGACGCATTCGTGCTGCCGACACTGTACGACCCTTGTCCCAACGCCGCACTCGAAGCAATGGCGTGCTCGCTGCCGATCGTCACCAGCACGCGCTCGGGCGCGGCCGAGCTGGCGCTCGCGCACGATGCAGGCCTCGTCTGCGAGCCGGGCGATGCCGATCAGCTCGCGACGCACATGCACACGCTGCAGGACGGCGCCATCCGCGCGCGAATGGGTGCCAACGGCCGCACGGCGATGCTGCCACTGACATCGGTTGCGATGACGTCACAGCTCGTTGCGCTCTATTCGGAGCTGATGGCGGAGCGGCGCGATGACGCCGGCTGACCGCAGCGGCGTGTCCGGCGGCGGTCGCCTGGCTGCGACGCGCGGCGCTGCTATACTTGATCTCCCCCTGAGAAGCGGGGGTCACCGGGCGCTCCGCCGCGACCCGAATCGGGTTGCATGCGCGACGGAACCATCGGATCCGAACCCGCTTATCGACGCCTTGTCCGCCTCGCCGTTCACCGCATTCCCGGCTCGCCGCACCACCGTCAAGGCCCAATGACCGGGCTGCGTCTCTACCGGCGTCTGCTCGACTACGTCCGGCCGTACTGGTGGGCGTTCGCGCTCGCCGTCGCCGGCATGGTCGTCGTCGCCGCCGGCGACCTCATCATGGCGATGCTCGTCATCCCGATCGTCAACAACTTCCAGAAGCCGGATCCGTCGCGCACCGAGTGGCTTCCGCTGGCGGTGATCGGCGTGTTCCTGTTCCGCGGCCTGGGCTCGTACATCTCCGAATACGGGATGGCATACACCGGCCATCGCGTCGTGTTCGACTTGCGGCGTGCGCTGATCGACAAGCTGCTGCGGCTGCCTACGCCCTATTACGACGCGACGCCCGCCGGCGTCATCCAGTCGAAGGTCACGTTCGACGCGCACCAGCTCGCATCGGCAGCGTCAGGCACGATCACGACCGCGATCCGCAGCATGCTGACGATCGCGGCAAGCCTCGGCTGGCTCCTGTACATCAACTGGAAGCTGACGGCGATGACGTTCTTCGTGCTGCCGATCGTCGCCGTCGTCATCCGCTATTTCAGCCGCCGGCTGCGCCGGATCGCGCGCGACGTGCAGACGCGCACCGGCTCGATGACGCACGTGCTCGAGGAGATGATCGGCGGCCACCGGATCGTCCGTGTGTTCGGCGGCGAATCGTACGAGCGCACGCGCGCTGTCAAGGCAGCCAACGCGCTGCGCACGTCGATGACCAAGCAGTCGTCGTCGAGTGCCGCGAGCTCGCCGCTGACGCAGACGCTGGCGGCGATCGCCGTCGGCGTCATCATCTGGGTTGCACTGTCGCAGAGCGAGACCGGCGGCCTGGACCTCGGCACGTTCGCGTCCTACGTCGTCGCGCTGCTGACGCTGCTCGAGCGGATCAAGTCGCTGTCGGGCGTCAATGCGGCGATCCAGCGCGGGCTGGCGGCCGCCGAAAGCATCTTCGGTCTGCTCGATCGTGACGTCGAGCCCGACGAAGGCAGCGTCAAGCTCGAGCGCGCGACGGGCGAGCTGCGCTTCGACCGGATCTCGCTGCGTTACTCCGGCGCGGAGCGCGAGGCACTGAACGACGTGTCGATGACCGTGCATCCCGGCGAGACCGTCGCGCTCGTCGGCAGTTCGGGCAGCGGCAAGACGTCGCTCGTCAACCTCGTGCCGCGATTCTACGAGCCGACAGCGGGACGGCTGTTCATCGACGGCCACGACGTCACGACACTGACGCTCGCGAGCCTGCGCGCACAAGTGGCGCTGGTGTCGCAGGATGTCATGCTATTCGACGACACCGTCGCGGCGAACATTGCGTACGGCATGATGACCGAGACGCCGCGCGAAGCGATCGAGCGCGCCGCCGCGGCGGCGCACGCGCTCGAATTCATCCGCGCGCTGCCGCAGGGATTCGACACCGAGGTCGGCGAGAACGGCGTGCGGCTCTCCGGTGGGCAGCGACAGCGGATCGCGATCGCGCGGGCGATACTGAAGGACGCGCCAATCCTCATTCTCGACGAAGCGACGTCGGCGCTCGATTCCGAATCCGAGCGCCAGGTGCAGGCAGCACTCGACGCACTGATGCAGGGCCGGACGACCGTCGTCATCGCGCACCGGCTGTCGACGATCGAGCACGCCGACCGCATCGTCGTCCTCGACCAGGGCCACATCGTCGAGGAAGGCACGCACGCGACGCTCCTGGCGCGCGGCGGCGTTTACGCGAAACTGCACCGGATCCAGTTCGCCACCTCACCGCTGGCCGCATGAGCGCGGCGGGCGAGGCGCATGCCGAGCCCAGGCCCGGAGGGCCCGACGCGGCGCGATTGCGGGGAGGCCGACACGAAAGCGTTCGCACGGCGTGGTCGTGCAAGGAGGCCGAGGCATGAGCCCGGGCCGGCAGGGCCTGACGCGGCGCGATTGCGGGGAGGCCCGCGCGTGAACGGTCCGCTGTCCATCGCGCATACGGAATCGTCGCTCGGCTGGGGCGGCCAGGAGATTCGCACGCTGACGGAAGCAGCCGGGTTCATCAGGCGCGGCCATCGCGTCGTCGTCTACGCGGCGGCAGGCGCACGGATCGTCGCCGAGGCACCGCGATTCGGCGTGCCGATCGTCGCGCTGCCGATCGGCCGCAAGCGGCTTCGCGGCGTGCGGAGCCTCGTGGCCACGCTCGCACGAAATCCGGTCGACATCGTCAACGCGCACAGCTCGACCGACGCTTGGCTCGACGCGCTGGCGTGCGTGTGGCTCGAACGCACGCGTCGAGCGGCGCCGGTGCTCGTCCGCACGCGGCACGTGTCGATCCCCGTGCCGAACGATCGCGCGACACGCTGGCTGTATCGGAGGGCCACCGCGCGGGTCGTCACCACCGGCCTGGCGCTGCGCGAGCAGCTGATCCGCGACAACGGTCTCGACGCGGCGCGGGTCGACTCGGTGCCGACCGGCATCGACGCAGCATTGTTCGCACCCATCTCAAGCGAACGGGCACGGCACGAGCTGGCGCTGCCGCAGGCGGTGCCGCTCGTCGGCATCATCGCGACGCTGCGCAGCTGGAAAGGCCATCGCTATCTGATCGACGCGATGCAGCACCTGCGGAACGCGGACGCGCACCTTGTCATCGTCGGCGACGGCCCACAGCGCGCGGCGCTCGAAGCGCAGGTGGATCGACTCGCGCTGCGCGGGCGCGTGACGTTTGCCGGACAACAGGACGACGTCGTGCGCTGGCTCGGCGCGCTCGACGTGTTCGTGTTGCCGTCGTATGCGAACGAAGGCGTTCCGCAAGCGCTGCTGCAGGCGATGTTCGCAGCGATTCCCTGCGTAACGACCGACGCGGGTGCCATTCCCGAGATTGCGCGCGACGGCGACACGGCGCGCGTCGTTCCGCGCGAGGACGCGCAAGCGCTGGCCGCCGCCATCGACGCGCTGCTCGCCGATCGCAACGCCGGAGCGCGACTGGCGCAGCGTGCGCGCGAGCACGTCGTGCCGCGCTTCGGCCTCGACCTGATGCTCGACCGGATGGAGCGCGTGTTCCGGACCGCGCTCGCGGAATCGGCGCGCGGATGACCGATCGCGTTCGCAGATCGCCCGCAACGGCACCAGCTGTCGTACGCGATACAGCGCCATCGCGTGTCCGCGGTGGACGATCGAGCCGTTTCGCCGGCCGCGCGACGGCGGTGGCGCGCGCGCTGCTGTTGCGACGCCGCGCGCGAGCGCGCCCCGAGGATCCCCGGCGGATTCTCGTCGCGCATCACCTGCTGCTCGGCGACACGCTGATGCTGACGCCGCTCCTGAAGAAGCTGCGCACGCTGCATCCCACGGCCGACATCGCGATGACCGTGCCGGTGCCGATCGTGCCGCTGTATGCGACGCAGCCCTACGGCGTGCGTGCGCTGCCGTTCGATCCGCGCGATTCCGCTGCAGCGCTGTATGCGGAACCCGCGTTCGACCTCGCGTTCGTGCCGGGCGACAACCGGTATGCGTGGCTCGCAGCGGCGATGCGCGCCCGGTGGATCGTTGCATTCGACGGTGACCGGCCGGCAACGAAGAGTTGGCCGGTCGACGCGCTCGTCGCCTATCCGGATCGGCCCGCTGCGTGGGGCGATCTCGTCGCGCAGCTTTGCGACGGACCGGCGCCGGCGCCGTACCGCACGAGCGAATGGCGCGCACCGCCGGCAGCCGACTTTGCGCTGCCTGCCGAGCGCTACGCGGTACTGCACGTCGGCGCCAGTTCGCCCCTGAAGCAATGGTCGCCGCAGCGGTGGGCAGAACTCGCCGTCTGGCTTGCCGCGCGCGGCATCGCACCGGTATGGTCGGCGGGCGCTGCCGAAGTCGCGATCGTCGACGCGATCGATGCGCGCCGGCGCTACGCGTCGTTCGCCGGGCGCCTCGATCTCGCACAGTTGTGGCACCTGCTGGCAGGGGCCGAACTGCTCGTAGCACCCGACACCGGCGTTGCGCACCTCGGGCGCATCGTCGGAACGCCGACCGTCGCGCTGTTCGGCCCCGGTTCGGCGCTGCTGTGCGGCGCTGGCGACTTCTGGCGCGACGCGCGCTATCGGCCAGTGACGATCGACCCGTTCCCTTGTCGCGACCAGCGCGTGCTGTTCAAGCGCGACATCGACTGGGTACGACGCTGCGGTCGCAGCGTCGCCGAATGTCCGCAACATCTGTGCATGCCCGCGATCGGCGTCGATGCCGTCCGGCATGCGATCGATTCGATGCTGGAGCCACGATGAACCCTTTCGAAGACCTCGCGTCGGGCGCGTTGATCGCCTATCACGACGCGCGCATCGCAGCCGGTGCGTCCGCCACGGCCGCCGCTGCAGACGACAGCGACGCTTGGCGCTTCGTTGCCGCCAATCATCGCAACAACCACTTGCTGTGGGACGAAGAGGACCAGGCGCGCCGCACCGATGTCGCGGATGCGGCGATCGCGGCGAACAAGCGCGCGATCGATCGCTACAACCAGCAGCGCAACGATGCGATCGAAAGGATCGACGAGGCGCTGCTCGCGCGAATCGCCGGCGTGACGCCCGCGCCCGATGCGTGGCACAACGCCGAAACGGCCGGCTCGATGATCGACCGTCTGTCGATCCTCGCGCTCAAGATTCATCACATGCGTGCGCAGACGCTGCGCGCCGGCGCGACGGCCGAGCACGTCGCCGCGTGCGAAGCCAAGCTCGCCCGCCTCGACTCGCAGCGTCGCGATCTCGCGCGTTGCCTCGACACACTGCTCGCGCGTGCCGCCGACGGACGCGCATTCTGGCGCATCTACCGCCAGTTCAAGATGTACAACGACCCTACGCTCAATCCGTATCTGTATCGCGACGCCAATCGTTAACCCAGCAGCGGATCGAGCGCGACGAACACGTCGTCATCCGGAACGTCCGCAATTCGCGTCGCCGCTTCCAGATGGCGCGCACGGGGCCCGAGCGGTGCCCAGCGCGACGCAGGCGCCGAATCCAGCGGATCGGCGAAGAGGCCGAGCACGCCGCCCGTGCTCGCGGCGGCGAAGTGCATGAGGCCCGAATCGGGAATGATGCTCGTCCGCGCGTTGAATATGAGACCGAGCGCCGGCTCGATCGGTCCGCGAAACGGGTGCACGTGCGGCAGCCGCTGGTCGACCACTGCTTGCGCGAGCGCGTCGTCGCCCGGGTATCCCGGATTGTTCGACGCACCGGGCGTCCACATCAGCACCGTCGCGAGACCGTGCGCGTCGTGAATGCGCGTGGACCAGCGCCCGACCTGGTCGGGAGTCGGCTGCTTTTTCGCACGCCGGGCACCGAGGCCGATGACGACGTACGTGCGCGGCGCGACGCCGTGCTGCTGCAGCCATTGCGCAGCGAATTCATCGGCAGCACCCGAAACTTCGAACGTCGGCGCGGCCTCGCCAATCGCGAGATCCACGCCGAAAGCGTCCGTCGCCGGCTGCGCTTGCGCAAGCGGTGCGAGCAGGGCAAGCATCCGTGCGACCTCGTGACCTTCGTGCGGAGGCATCATTGCGTCGGTCAGGCCGCGCCCATAGCGGCGCCGATCGCGCGCGTAGGCAACGACACGCCGCGCACCGGTGCCGAGCGCCCGCCGGATCGCGCGATGCGACTCGTCGCCGCCCATGACGAACGCCCAGTCGAACCGCTGCCGGCGCAACTGCCATCCCAGCGGAATCTGCCGCAACAGCGCCAGCGGATGCACGCGTCCGCCGCTGCGCACGCGCGGATAGATCCATGTGCGGGCAAGCGCCGGATGATCGCTCGCGACCCACGCGTTGTAGTCGTTCGCGAGCAGGTGAATCTCCGCGTGCGGGACGAGCGCCCTGGCGCGGTCGAGCACCGGCCTCGTCAGCAGCAGGTCGCCGAGCTTGTCGCGCTTGATGATGAGCAGCCGCATGCGGGACGGTTCGATCACGAACGACGGCTGGACATGGGTTCCCGACCCAAACGGTTAGAATCGGCGCCTCGCATGCGGCGCAGTGTCTCGGAATCCCCAACCAGTCGAGCATCGGCAGCCCGATGACCCATCATATCAACCGCTGGCTGCTGGCATTCGCCGCCGCCTACCTGTTCCTCATGCCGACGAACGCCGTCCGGTTCGTCCACTCGATCACGTTCGGCAGCGCCGGCGCCTGCGCCGTCATCGCATTGTTCGTCGCGTCGCGCAATCACGTCACGCGGATCCCGCCCGCCGGTGCGTCCATCCTCGTGCCGCTATTCGCCTGGGCCGCATGGTCGTTCGCGTCGCTGCTCTGGTCGGTCGATCCCGCCTATTCGCTCGGCCAGCTCGAGCGCGAGGTCATGGACAGCCTGCTGACGATGCTGATCTTCTACGTCGTCGCGCGCGATGCGCGCAGCGTGCGGGTGCTGATCGGCGCCGCGCTCGCCAGTTTCGCATGCGGCGCGCTGCTCGCTATCGCAATGGACGTCGTAACCGGCACGTGGGACGCAGGACGCTGGCATCACGGGGTGGGGCCATGGTCGACGTGGGTCGTGCTGATCGCGCCATTCATGTTCGCGCTGATCGCGCCGCCGCCGGCGGGATTCGGCGGCGGCAAGCGGTTGATGGTCGCCGGCATCGCATTGCTCGCGCTTCTGGTCGTCACCGCGCGGATGACCGACAACCGCGTCGTCTGGATCGCGCTCGCCGCCGTCTTCGGCACCGCGTCGCTCGCCGCTGCATTGCGCTGGCCGCAGACTTTCACGCGCACGCCGATGCGCTGGATCGCGCCGTTCGCCGTGCTGCTGCTCGCGCTCGCGCTCGCGTTCGCCGACGTGCTCGAGGAGCGCGCCGGTGCCGTCGCGCCGACGGGAGGCGTGACCGTGTCGATCGAGCGCGATCCGCGACTCGTGCTGTGGGAGCACGTGCGGGAGCGCATCGCCGAGCGGCCGCTCACGGGCTACGGCTTCGGCCGGCGCATCCTGGCCGGGCCTCTGGCGCGCGAGATGGGCGATCCGCTGCTCGCGCACGCGCACAACGTGTTCGCGAGCCAGTGGCTGCAGACGGGGCTCGTCGGCATGCTCGCGTTCACGGCATTCATCGCGGCGCTCGCGTTGCGTTACGTGCGCTTCCTGCGCTCACGCGACGACACGCTGGCGTTCGTCGGTGTCGCGGGCGTCGCGCTGATCGCCGGGTTCATCGCCAAGGACCTGACCGACGACTTCCTGTTCCGCAGCAACGCGAAGGAGCTGTGGGCGATGACGGCGTTCCTGCTGGGCTACGGGATGCGCCGCGAGCGGATCCTCGCTGCCGGAGAAGTGCCGACACTGGCCGGCCAGACGATGCTTGCGAACGCGTCGGCGCGCCCGCTGATCAGCGCCGGCGCGGGGCCCGTAACGGGAGCGCCACCGCCTCCTCCGCGCCGTCAGTCGGAATCGGTTTGATCGACGCGCCGGCGGGCGGGGCGTACTCCGGAATCCACGCCTTCATCCGTGCGCGCACTTCGCCGTCGTCCGCGACGCGATCGCGCTCGCACCACGCGACGAGTTGCTTGACCGCGTCGCGGTTCGCGGCGCGCGCCTGCGCGATGTGCAGCTTCGGGTGCGTCGTCGGTTTGGTCGCCTCTTCCGACGCGAGCAGCTCCTCGTAGAGCTTCTCACCGGGTCGCAGGCCGGTGAACACGATCGCGACCTGGTCGGGATCGGCGCCGTAGAGCCGGATCATGTCGCGTGCGAGGTCGACGATGCGCACCGGCTCGCCCATGTCGAGCGTCAGGATCTCGCCGCCCTTGCCCTGCAAGCCCCCCTGCAGCAACAGTTGCGTGGCTTCCGACAAGGACATGAAGAAGCGCGTGATGTCAGGGTGCGTTACGGTGACCGGACCGCCACGCGCGATCTGCTCGGCGAAGCGCGGGATCACGCTGCCGGCGCTGCCGAACACGTTGCCGAAGCGGACGATGACGAACTGCGTCGCGCCGTCCTGCAGGCTCTGGCACACCTGCTCGGCCACCCGCTTCGTCGCGCCCATCACCGAAGTCGGGTTGACCGCCTTGTCGGTGGACACGAGCACGAACTTCTCGACCTTCGACTGCACGGCCGCGCGCGCGAGCACCCACGTGCCGTACGCGTTGTTGCGAACGGCCTGCCACGCGTTCATCTCCTCCATCAGCGGCACGTGCTTGTAGGCGGCGGCATGGAAGATCACGTCGGGCTTTTCGCGCGCGAGCGTGTCCTCGACGATCGACGCGTGCTTGACGTCGCCGACGACGGACACGACGCCGAGCTGCGGAAACGCGTCGACGAGCGCAGTCTTGATCTCGTACAGCGCTGCCTCGGAGATCTCGAACAGCACGAGCCGCGCCGGGCGAAACCGCGCGATCTGCCGACAGAGCTCAGCGCCGATCGATCCGCCCGCACCGGTCACCATGACGATGCGGTTGCCGAGCCATTCGGCGATGCCGGCGTTGTCGAGCACGACCGGATCGCGGCCAAGCAGGTCGTCGAGCTCGACGGTGCGCACCATCGTGAGCGGCGTGCGACCCGACATCAGGTCCTCGTAGGCGGGGACGGTCAGCGCCTCGACGTGCGCCGCCGCGCACAACTCGGCAACGCGCCTGCGCACGCCGTGATTCGCCGACGGCAACGCGATGATCACCTTGCGCACGCCGTAGCGCCGCACCCACAGGTCAAGCTCGGCGATCGGCCCCAGCACGCTGACGTTGCGCAGCAGCCGGCCGTGCTTGGTCACGTCGTCGTCGAGCAGGCCGACGACGCGCCATTGCCGGCTGCGCGCCATCTCGTTGGTGAGCCGCGCACCCGCCTCGCCGGCGCCGACGACGAGCACGGGCTCGCCGAGGGCTGCGAACGGGCTGTACAGCCGGTGCTCCTTCCAGATGCGAAACGCGAAGCGCGATCCCGCCATCAGGAAGATCAGCACGATCGGGTAGAAGAACAGCACGCTGCGCGGCACGACCGCCTGCAGTTTCAGCATCACGAGGACCAGCGGGATCAGGATCGCGCCGAGCCCGGCGGCGACGACGATCCGCTGCAGGTCGAGCAGGCTTGCGAAGCGCCACAGGCCGCGATAAAGGCCGAGTGCCAGGAAGATGGCCGCCTGCAACGGCAGGACCCACGCGAGCGTGAACAGCATGTCGGTGGCGAACGGCTCGCGCAACTCGAGGTTGAAGCGCAGCCAGTAGATACCCACCCAGGCGATCGCCGCCATGCACGCATCGTGGAAGAAAGCCAGCGAGGCGCGCCAGTTGAGCCGTGGAGTCATCGAGGGGTCGGGGTTGGAATGTTGGTCTTCTTGCGCCAATGATAATCAATCGTGGCGAACAACGTGATGACGACAGCAATCCACGCAGCGAGTGCCCACCAACCGGCGGCGGGCGCCCACAGGCGACAGCCGACTGCCGTCGCCGCCGTACCTACCATCGCCGACGCGTAGACGGCCAGCGTTCCGCCATGGCCGGCGCCCAGCTGGTGCAGGCGCTGGTAGAAGTGGCCGCGATGGCCCTCCCACAGTCGCTCGCGGCGGCGCGCCCGCTGCGCGAGGGTGAGCGTCGCATCGGCGACGAATGGCAGGAAGACCAGCGGCGGGAACCACGCCGGCCACCAGCCGCCTGCGACGCCGCCGACGCCGAATACGGCGGCGAGAAACCCGAGCGGAACCGCGCCGACGTCGCCGAGAAACATCGACGCGCGCGGCCGGTTCACGACGAGGAAGGGGACGATCGCCGCCGTTGCAGCCAGGAACGTAGGAACGGGACCGGGCGCGGCCGACAGCGTGCCCGGCGAGACCGTGTCCGGTGCCGCGGCGGCGACGGCGTAGGCGGCGAATCCCAGGGCGCCCATCGTCGCGGCGAGGCCATCGGTGCCGTCCATGAAGTTATAGAGGTTCGCCGACCACGCGATCACCAGCGCGATCGCTGCCGTGGACGCGAGTGCCGACGCGGCGCCCATCGCGAGCGGGGCCTGGCCGACCAGCCACGCCGCCGCCCACAGCGCCGCCGCCGCGTGGACGGCGAGTCGCGGCAGCACGCGAACCTCGCTCACGTCGTCCATCGCGGAGACCAGCGTCAGCGCAGCCCATCCGGGCAGCCAGACCTTCCATTCGACCGGAAACGGCGGGGCGAACAGCAGCGCGGCCGGAATGAATCCCGCCCATATCGCGTAGCCGCCGGCGCGCGGCACCGGCTGGACGTGCAGCGACCGCGCATTCGGGATGTCCGGCGGCAGCGCCCGTGCCGTGCGGGCGAGCAGCCAGACAGCCAGAGCGCTCAGCGTTGCCGCCAGCGCCGGAGCGACGAAAAGGGTCTCGTTCATCGGGTCGGCGGGTGTCGGACCGGCCACGGCTTTTTACGGAGTGAAATGGGGTTTACAAGCATCGAATTAGGGCGCAAGCGCCATTCCGCCGGCGGGTTTTCACAGAAAAACGCCCATTCCGCCGCAACCGTGGCGACAAAGTGGGCCAAAAGTCCAATTCCCTTTGTCGATCATCATTTTAGCGCGCGTAGCTCATGCGTGACGACCCGTGTTGCGGTCGCCGCGCGATGTTGCTTCGGAACAACAGCGCGCAAGACGCGTGAATGCACCGGCAGAGTTACCTTGCCAATGGTTTCGCCCGTTTGGCACAATGGGTCGCAACTTCTCACAGTGTTGAGAGAAGGTTCCGATGGCAGGCGCAAAAGGCGGTTTCCTTGCCAAATTTTTCCGTTAGAGGAGAGAATCAATGAAAAAGAAGCTCGTTGCTGTCGCCGTTGCGGGCGTTCTTGGCGCTCCGCTAGCTGCGCATGCGCAGACTGCGAACGTCACCCTGTACGGCCGGCTGAACCTCGACTTCGAAGTTGTAAACGGCGCAACGTGCGACGGGGCTACCGTTCCGTCGGGTAACACACCGTGCGGCAACCCGCCGAGCACGAAGAACCCGCGCGTGTCGCGTGTCAGCTCGAACTCGTCGCGGTTCGGCATGCGCGGCAGCGAAGCGCTCGGCGGCGGCCTGACGGCGATTTTCCAGATCGAATCCAGCATCAACGGCGACACGACCGCGGGCAACCTCGGTGGTCGCGACACGTTCGTCGGCCTGCAGGGCAGCTGGGGCAAGTTCACGATGGGCCACTTCCTGATGCCCCTCGACGACCTGCACTCGATCTTCGGCAACGTCCCGACGTACACGTCGTCGATCCTGTCGACGGCCGCGCTGTGGGTGCAAGGCGCGTACGGCATCCAGGATGGCGGCTTCGATTCGCGCGCGGGCAACTCGCTGCGCTACGACTCGCCGTCGTACAGCGGTTTTTCGTTCAGCGGCCAGGTTGCCCTGCGTGACAGCTCGGGTTCGGGCGGCTCCGACAATGGCGACCACGTGCAGGAAGCGCGCCATGCGTACCTTTGGGGCGCCAACGGGATCTACAACAACGGCCCGCTCCAGGTCGGTATCGGCCTCGAGGCGCACAACAAGGTCCGCGGATCCGACCTGAGCGACGAGGCGATCAGCGTTACCGGTGGCTGGAACTTCGGCGTCGCCCGCGTCGCGGCCGTGTACGACCACCTCAAGTACGACACGCCGACGGGTGACCTGAAGCGTGACTTCTGGGGCGTCAGCGGCACGATCCCGATGGGTCCGGGAACATGGTATTTGTTCTACGGCAGGGCGGGCGAAGGCAAGGGCAGCGCAGCCGACGGCACGCGCGTCGCCGGGCTCTCGAAGGGTGGGGACACGGACTCGCAGCAATACGAGGTCAGCTACACGTATCCGTTCTCGAAGCGCACGCAGGTTTACGCCGGCTATGTGAAGATCGACAACGGCGGCCAGGCGTCATACAACTTCAACATCAACAACTATCCGATCGCCGTCGGCGGCAAGCCGCAAGGCATAGTGTTTGGCATGATTCACCTGTTCTAGGCAGCTTCGCGTCCCGGTTCGCCGGGACGATCAGCAGCGGGCGCCTTCGGGCGCCCGTTGTCGTTTCAGGCGTTCCGTCGCAAACCGGCGGCGTGCGGCGGTTCGGTGGTGGCGGTATCATCGGTCGATGATCGACACACTGATCCTCGGCTTCGATCGCGCGCTGCGCACGCTGTCGGGCACCGTCATGCCTGCGCGGCCCACACCGGGCGCCGAATTGACCGAACCCGTTCTGGCACCGCACGAGCAGCGCGACGCCGCGGGCCTGATGCGCGTCAATCACACGGGCGAAGTCTGCGCGCAGGCACTTTATGCGGCGCAGGCGATCGTCGCCCGCGATCCCGACGTGCGCGAGCGGTATGCGCAAGCTGCGCGCGACGAGGAAGATCATCTCGCGTGGACGCAGGCGCGTCTCGACGAATTCGGCGCACGTCCGTCGCTGCTGAATCCACTCTGGTACGCGGGCTCGTTCGCGATCGGCATCGTCGCCGGCGTCGCGGGCGATCGCGTCAACCTCGGCTTCGTCGTCGAAACCGAGCGGCAGGTGGAAGAACACCTGACCGCGCACATCGATCGGCTGCCGGCGAGCGACACGAAGAGCCGCGCGATCGTCACGCAAATGCGCGACGACGAATCGCGCCACGGTGCGATGGCCCTCGAAGCGGGTGCGCTGCCGCTGCCATTCCCCGTCCGCCGCGCGATGCGTGCGGCAGCGGACGTGATGCGGGCGGTGGCTTACCGGATCTAGGAATCCGTTCGACCGGTCTTCCGCCAGCGGCGAAGCGCAGCAAGACGCGCCTTGCGCAATGCAACGCCGATCGCATCGCCGACCGCGGATCGCCGCGCCGATGATTGTCCTGCCGCGCGCGCGACCGCATCGCGGGCGATCGCCGACGCATCGACGCTGCGCACAGCGGCCAGCGCCTCGCGCAGCACCGGCGCGGCGCACTCCGCTGCGCCTTCGGCGGCCGCGTGTGCGCACGCCGAATCGATCAACCAGTCGAGCCGCTCGG
>Ga0207645_10000218_pt1 | contig 47372 bp, 41 predicted proteins | sample KBSM53metaG_FD_184331 | JGI IMG/M metagenome (GOLD analysis project Ga0207645, IMG submission 184331) | Miscanthus rhizosphere microbial communities from Kellogg Biological Station, Michigan, USA - KBS M5-3 metaG (SPAdes) (version 2) | ecosystem: Host-associated > Plants > Roots > Rhizosphere >...
CCGCTTTCGCGGGGGTGAGCGGTCAAATATGTTTATTCCGAGAGAGTAGGCACACCGTCACACAGGGCTGCGCCAAATATGGCCGCCGTCGACTTCGCAGCGGGCGGGTATCGCTACATCCCCGCGGTTTTCCAGTATTCGGGCGGCGTCGCGGCGTCGCCCGGCCTCGCGATCAGACGCGTGCGATTTCACGCGCCGGTGCCGGTCGCGGCCGGGTTTGCCGAGATCGCGCGCTTCATCGCAGCGGCGGGCCGGCCGCTGACCTCGTTCTGCGCCTGTGAATTGCGCTCGCCCGCGCCGTTCAGCGACGACGGCTTTCGCGCGTTCAACCAGAGCTACGTCGTGACGTTGCGCGACTGGGGCATCATGCAGGACGAGCGCAATCCGGTTGCGCGCAGCAATGTTTGCCCGGAGATCGACCCGCCCGGCGAGCCCTCGTTTCATGCCTTCTGCTTCACGGTTGACTCGAAAGACGCCGCGCCAAAGGACGCTCCAAGTTTCGTCATCGCCGGCAGCGGCGAGGCGCGCGAGGGCGGCGCCAGCTACGCCGAGCGGACAATCCGCCACGGCGAAACGAGTGCCGACGCCATGCGGGAAAAAGCACGTTTTGTGCTCGGCGAGATGGAGCGCCGTCTCGCGCTGCTCGGCACATCTTGGGCCGCGACCACCGCGACGCAGGTCTACACCGTGCACGACCTTTATCCCTTTCTAGGCGACGAGATCGTGCGCCGCGGCGCGGCGCACTCGGGGCTGACATGGCATTTCTGCCGGCCGCCGGTGCGCGGCCTCGAGTTCGAAATGGATTGCCGCGGCGTGCGGTCGGAACAGGTTGTGTAGGCTGCGTCCGTCCTACGATTCATTCTCGCGCAATCGCTCAACAAACTCCGCTCACCCCCGCGAAAGCGGGGGTCCAGGGCAGTTACACCCTGACTCAGTCATTCGGGCCTGGATTCCCGCTTACGCGGGAATGAGAGGAGTGTGGTGCGCCCATTCAGCCCGCTCACCCCCGCGAAAGCGGGGGTCCAGAGCAGCTACACTCTGACTCAGTCATTCGTTCGCAACGCGCGCTCGCGCGGCGCCAAATGCATGCGGGCCTGCGCCGCAATGATCCGAAGGGCCTTGCCGGGTCCGCGCCAGCGCCATGCAAGCGGCGCGGCGTTTTCGAGCCGCTCCGCAAAGGCGAAAAGCATGACGGCCAGCATCGTCAAAACGTGTGCCTGTCGCGCGAACAGCGGCAGCAGCATTAACGCCCAGCATGCGCCGACGCACGCGGCGCCGTGAGAGAGCCCGAAGTCAAACGCGGCGCGATCGGCCGCGGCGCCGAAGGCGGCGAGCTGTGGCCGGCGATGACATCGGTTCAGGCACCACTGCTTGGCGGGCGAAACCTGCCACAAAGCTGCCGCCGATGCCGACAATGCGAGGCACGTAAGCGTATCGGATGAAGCCAGCTGCGCCGCGAGCGCCATGACTTGCAGGCCGATGCCCGCGGTCATCCACACGGCCCCATATCCGATGACGAACAGAAACATCGCGCGCGCCCTCCGGTGCGCGAAGCTGCGCTCGCGAGCATGCCGCAGCGGCGCAACAATCAGCGGCGGCATCATGGCGGCGAGCATCAGCAGCCAGTTGAACGAATCCGCTAGCGGCATTCGCAGGCCGGCGGAGCAGATCCCGGAGAGCGTCACATCACTCCACACCGAACGACCCCGCTCAATTGCTCTGCCGGAACACGCTGATGCGGCCGATGCTGATCTGGGCCTCGGTCGCCACCGGGTTGCGCGGCACCAGCAGCACGTGGAGTTGCCCCGCGTCGATCGCGCCGGAAAGATGCAGCCTGTCGATGATGCTGGAGATATCAAGGACGTAGGTTAGCCCGTCGCCGGCGTGCTTGTCGTCAGCCGCCGATGCCTTGCGCACGCCGAACAGCGCAACGCTGCCCGCCAGATGGTCGGGATGGTTGGCGGGATTTTCGCCTTCGGGCACGTTGATATAGACGTTGAAGGCGGTCGCGTCGCTGATCCCGCGCACATTTTCGAGGTTCAGGAAAACCCGGTCAGGGGCCGCCGACCTCGTGGCTGCCTCGTTCAGGTTGGTTGACAACCTGCTCCGGGCCGCGGGATCGAGCGCGATCGAGGTCCTCGCCTCCGTGCCGGACAAACGGATGCTCTCGGTGTTTGCGCCGAGGAGTTCGACGGTCTTGGCCATGGCGGTCCTCCGGGCAACTGCGGTCGCCTCCGTGACATCAACGCCGAGGCGTTCGAGCCGCGCCACGAGCGGGGATGGCGGCGCCGACAGATCGTCGTAAGTGTATCCGAGCGCCGACAGATTACTCATCTCGCCGGGCGTGTAGGTCAAACTTTGCCCTCCCGGCATCGGCAATATGAAGGCGTGCCCGCCGGTCGATGCGGGCCCATTGATCCAGTTCGCCTTGGACGGATCCACGTGGGTGGCCGGGTTCTGCCGCCATACCTCCCACAGCCGGTCAATATTCGCGTGATGCAGCCAGAAGATCGGATCGAGCCCGGCCGTGTCCGGATCGGACATCAGTCCGGGCTCTTGCGGGGACAGTCCGCCGCCTACCAGGCCATGCACCCAATCATGCGGTTGCGTCTCGATTGCGCCGTGGATCCTGCCGCCATGCGCGAATCCGGTGGCGACGCCGCCGAAGCCCGGGCTGCCGCCGCTCGCCACGCCCTCGAAGTCCGGCTCTCCGAGCGCGTTCATGTTGACTTCGCTGAGCGGCACGAAAACGTTGCCATCATTGTTCGGACCGTAGCGCTGTTGGACAAAAAGCGGATTGTCACCGGTGCCATCCGGCCAGTTGGCGGATGCAAAGGCAGGGGGCAGCCCCTCCTGCTTGAAGTAATTCCAGTACGGCAGCGCCCAATCGCCGGGTCCGCCGAGAGCGACCACCGCATCGCGAATGACCGCCTCGAATGCGATCAGATAGCCGCGATGCCAGGGCAAAAAATACCAGCTGCCGTGCTGACACTGGTTCCAGTAGGCATTCCTGTCGGCTGTACTTGGAATCGTATCCGTGGGCCTGAGATAGCCGTACTGCTGCCACAACGGCGGGAAGATGCCGTGGATCGCGGCGTAGAACCGCCAGCTGATCCTGTCGTTGAGTGCGCGCGCCTTCATGGCTTTGACGCCGCGTGCATACCAGAGGATCGGATCCGCCCAGTCCGACCCCAGCGCCCAGACGTTTTGGCGTGTATTTGCCATATTGCGTTCCCTCCGTTCGAGGAACAGCGGCCTGCCTTTGCAGCAAAGCTTTACCGGAACGAGATCATCCAACTCTCCGCGTTGCGATCGGAGGTAACGTGATGCGGCGACGATGCCGCGTATTTTATTTTTATTGTTCGCGTGTTGCCCGAACTGCGACCATATCCGCAATCGGCAGAGTTATGTCCGCAAGTGTGAGCCATTTAATATATGGCCGCGCAGCTTTCCGATATCACAGCACCGATATCGAAAGAGGAGACATCTCATGTGCTGCCTGTGTCAGATCGTGCCCGAACGCGTGTTGAAGCGCCTCGCAGCCGACCGCAAATATTCAGCAGAGCAAAGAAAGAATTTCGCCGACACAATCAAGATCGATGTCCAATTGCGACGGCTGCGAACGCAGGCGGCCAGGCTAACCCGCGTTGCGGCGCTCATGGCCGAAGCACCCACGGTCGCGCCCGCGCCGGCTGTGACCGTGTATGACTGCAATCATGGTCAAACCCTGCCCGGGGCTCAGATTCTCAATCCGGCGATATCACCGGATCCAACCGCAAAGGGCGTTTTTTCGGAAACGAAATCGGTTGAAGCATTCTATTCGCAGGTGTTCGGGCGAAATTCGATCGATGACGGAGGAATGACGCTGATTTCGTCGATCCACTTTGGCGTACGCTACAACAACGCCTTCTGGAACGGTTCGCAGATGACGTATGGCGACGGCGATGGCTCGATCTTCCTCGATTTCTCAAAAGCCAGCGACGTCATCGGCCACGAGCTGACCCATGGGGTGACCCAGTACAGTCTTCAGCTTAACTACACAAACGACGCCGGCGGCCTGAATGAGAGCCTGTCGGACTGTTTCGGCTCGATGTTCCGTCAATGGGAAGAAAATCAGACCGTCAAGCAAGCCGACTGGCTCATCGGCAAAGACATTATGGGACCCTCTGCACTGCAGAGCGGCTATACCTGCCTGCGCGACATGGCCGATCCAGACGCGAAGCATTGCCTTGCGCCACAGCCGACCAAATACTCGCAGGTCAGGCCCGGCATGGATCCGCACCTGAGCAGCGGACCTCCCAACCTGGCGTTTTGCACGATCGCAAAAGCCGTCGGCGGCAACAGTTGGGAGCAGGTTGGTCATATATGGTATAGGTCAATGACGGGCTTCGGTCCTGCACCCAACCTGAAAATGATGGCGTTTGCAGATCGTACCCGTGCTGTCGCGGCCGAGCTTTACCCTAACGACGCTGCTCTTGCTCGTGCAGTCGACGCCGGATGGAAAAAGGTCGGGCTGTAGCTCACCGCTCATAGAGCTTGCTGAACGAGGAAAGGCCATGAGCACGGTCAAGGTTGAGAAGATCGGGGGATTGGCCGGTTTCGGATTGCCCGGTTCGAAACTGAAGAGCAGCGGGGAGACTGCGATTTCAGCGCTCTCCCCCGCCGACCAGGCCTGGGTCGAGGCCGTGTTCCAGAAACCGCGCGGCTCGCAGGAGGCGGGAAACGAGCGCGACGCGCACTGTTACCGGATCACACGCACAAAAAACGGGCGCGACCAGACCGTTGAAGTTCCTGAAGCAAAGGTGCCGCACGCGCTCAAGGCGTGCGTCACCGACAAATTGCGTTGACCCTGATCGTCGCGGACATCGATTTCATCTTCGACCTCACAGTTCCCAACTCTTGAGCAATTTCCGCGCCGTGCCAAAATTGCCGAGATGATAAACAGATGCCTTAGCTGGTGAGAACGTGAAAGCTTCGAACTTCTCGTCGAGCATCTTCTTCAGGTAATCCTGCGAGGCAATGCCAATAGTCACGTGCGGGTTGAACTTCTTGCCCGTTTCGTTCGGAACGAAATTCGCCACGTAATCTATGGTCGGTTTATTGATCTCGGGGTCTTCCTTCGTCGTAACGAACGCCGATGCAGTGCCCGTCTTCACCGTGAATGGGGTGATGGCGTCGACCACTTTCTGTTGATACCGGATAAGGTCGTCGGTGGGCTCGATAACAATCCCGGCAAGGCCGATATTTTTCCAAGGGATATAATAGTACTTGTACGCCTTCAGCTTCCAGGTGGTCGGCTTCTCCCCAGCCAGCACTTTGCCAACTGCGTCGTAGACTTTGTTCAGGTCCTGCGTTTTGACATACCGCTGCAGAACCGAGATGTGTGGTTGATGGTCCTTACCCAAGGCAAAACCTTTGGGGAAGCTCTTGCGCAGACGCTCATTGGCAGCCACCGCGTGCTGGATCATCGTAGCGTCGGGATCGAGCAGAGTGTCAATCGCGGTGACTGAGCCCGGCTTACCAGCGCCAACTGGCCGCGCACGAACCGGCTGCGCGAGGGCAGGGGATTTATAAAAGACGACCGCTCCGGCTACGGAACCCAGTAATGCTGTCAATACGGCGCGCCTGTTATGTTTGTGCATAGCGAACTCCGATTAGCCACAGGGTGAAAGTTACCCACGCGGATATTGTCAGCGGGCCAGTGCGAGTAAATTGCCCCAAGGGGAAACGACGGTTTTTGTTTTTATGTTTTTTTAATTTCGTCCGCTTTGGGTCAGATAAGGGCCGTCGCTCGGCTTCGGAACGACGGCCTTTACCTCGACGGAGATCAGCTCACCGCCCGCCGGCGGCCGCTTTAATTGTTCCCCAACCTTGGACAAGTTGAAGGGATCGCCATCTATTCCGCTGAGCTTACTGCCGCGCGAGGCTCTCTCCGCGCGACGTCGCTCGCATTTTCCTCACCAGGTCAGCCATGACTTTTATGGCAGCCGCGAGGACCAGCGCGCAAAGGGCGGCCTTCGAGATCGTCTCCATCGGACCCTCGACCAGCATGGCGTGGGCCACGCCGCCTGCGACGATGACCACCGCGAGGGACATGTGCACGATGCGCCACGTTCGCAGTCCCAATCGCCGGCGGAGTAAGGCGAAGAGCGCGACGGCGAAGATCGCCCACATGGCGATCACACCGAAGGGGGAGAACGGCGTCGGCGATGCGAAGAGAAGGGCGTCGATCATGTCCGGCGGACTGGTGATCCAAAGGCCCGCGACGTGGACCACCACCGCCACGACCAGCGCGCCTCCGGTCCAGTGATGTACACGCCGTCCGCGATAAGCCGACAGTCCCGGTAAGTATCCGGCGATCAGCAAAGGCTGAACGAGCGCGAGACCCAGCGCGATAATCCCTGCGAATCCGGCCAGTATGTAGAGCGGGCCGCGCCATGCGAGCAGCGGGCTCGCCGATGCAAAGGCGGCCGGCACGCAAATGGCGGCTGCAAGGGCGGCCCAGATCAGGGTCGCCTTAGCCAATCTCATCCCCTTGTTCCCAACTCGCTCAGGCCGGCTGAAGGACGAAATGCGCCTCGAGGCTGGTCTCTTTTGCGCTTCGCATCACGGGGCGCAGAAAGACAGTTTTGAATTCACCGCTGTCATAAGCGAGGTGACCGTGCGGCTGGCCAAAGATCGGAATGATCTGCGGCATCTCGAGCCGGAACTTGCCGTCCTTGTCGGTGAGCGTGGCCCCATGACTCTGCGGCTCGTGCTCCTGCCCTTCGGTCGTGTGCGCCCAAATCTGGATGCGCTGCCCGGCGAGTGGAGCCCCGTCGCCCGCGCGGCGTACGGTGCCACTCATCCAGAAACCACCCTTGCCGATCCGATCCACGGTCGCAGCGCCCTTACGGTAGTTGTTGGACCCGCCCGACATCGACTCGGTCGGCGCGAGGCCTTGCGCGCTGGCTGGCAACAGGAGCCCGGAAACCCCGGTTGCCAGGATGGAGCCGCCAGCGGCGAGGAGGTGGCGGCGGTTGAATACGACGGTGGTCATGTCATTTCCTCCTGCGACCGTGCAGTTGCTCCGCCGAGAGGACGGCAACAGGCGCGAGACGCCACGAATTTAGCGCGGTTGCGGCCAATTTTCCAGTTGCGGGAGGCGAAGCTCGATAGGTCGCAATAACGAGCCAACGCTTGGATTTCATACCGGTCCTGATCCAAGCTTGACAAGACACTAAACGGGTATCGAGTTGGACCGAAGTCCAACAAAGTTCCGATGCCCGCTTTGGGTCATAAGCGTACACGTGCGGTGCAAAAGCGCGTGTCCGCTTTGCATCTGAAAGCCGACATGTGCGGTACAACTGCGCATGTCCGCTAGGCCAGTAGCGGACATGCCTACTTACTCAATGCGACGCTACTTTGATCTTCTTTTTCTTCTTGTCGGGTGCAGCGACCTTCGTTTTATTCTTGCTGGCCGCAGCTAGCTGCGTCGACTTCTTGGCTTTGCTGGCGGGCTGCACGTAGTACGTCGGCGCCTCGACCTTGCGCGCCATGAAACGGTTAACGCGCTCGGTCCACAGCGCGATGAACTGGCCGCTGGTCAGCGCCTCCAGTCCGCCCTTGATCTTGTTTTTGATATCCGACGGAACGTTGCCCCAGATGGCCTTGCGCGCCCATTTCTCTCCCTTCTCCTGGCCCTCACCGGTCAGGTACATGTTCTTCCATGCCAGCTGGTCCGGCGCGTCGTAATGAAACGCACAGCCTTGATACCCTTGCTGGTGGATGCAATAGATTTCTGCCGCCGTCGCCTTACGACCGACGTCCTTCTCGAACTGCGCAGCCTCAGTCGCAAACTTTCTGGCCGCCGCGATCGAGCAGTCGCGAATGTCGTAGATGTCGCCCTGCCAGTATTTGGCAAACTCCCAGTCGGAAAGCTGGAACAGGCACTTGTATGAGCCGGTCTTTGCTTTCGGATTATAGCCAGACTCAATTTTGGCAAATGCCTTCATCATCTGCACATCGACATCGAAAAGCGTTGCTGCCTGCTCGATCTCGGCGCGTATATTGTTGGTGTGCGGTGTCTGCACAGCACTGATTTCGTCCGGCAACGGCACCGGCGTCCAAACCGCCGGTGAGTTGGAGTACATGATGTAGCCCTTCGAGGTCGGCTGATCGGACTCATCCAGCAATCGAACATTCGGGTCGAGTGCTGCCAGCTGCATCCTGGGCTTTGGCTCGGCCCGGGTTTCCAGCGCGAGCGGCCCACGCTCGACAGGAGCTTCGGTCGCGACAGGAGTCTCGGCCACAACAGGAGTCTCGGTCACGACAGGAGTCTCGGCCACAACAGGAGTCTCGGTCACGACAGGAGTCTTGGCTACAATGGTGACGGCGCTGTTCGATTCGCGCGTGCCAACGTCATACGCAAGACCGGCCATGCCAATGAGAACAACTGGCACGTAGCCATATTTGACAATCCATTGTGTCAGCAAGCTGCTACCCCGTCCCCACGCCGCTTGGTTCAGAGTCTCCAGATTCTCCTCATCACACGCAAGAAGAAAGTGTCCGAATCAAGTTCCGGCGCAAACCGGCCTGTCAGACCTGGAACTTAACATTTGTTCAGATTATCGACGCGAACGGTGCCATCCGGCAGCTATTGCCTCTGCTTCGGTACAAAACCACCGCTCGCCCTTCGCGGCACTGATAATTATTCGACTGTAAAATTTGTCCCCGGGCATGTGATAAATGTGACGGCCACCATCAGTGATATTGCCCTTGATCTCGCAATCTTTCGATTGCGTGCTGTTCGGTTGCTTATCGGCTGGCTGCAAATGAGCATTCGATTGAGAAGCCCTCTGGCGCCAATCCCACGGCACCTCAAACTCTCCTTGCCACATACCGAGTTTTGCTTTGGACGCCCGCTCTTCCTGACTGACGTAGTCGTGCGAATATTGACGATAGGCTAATGCCCAACCTCTGGCGACCATCCAGGCATTTATGTCCTCACCCTCGACGAAGCACACCGATACGATGCGGCTGTAAATGTCTAAATCTTTCGGCTCACATTCGACGATGCGAGTGCCAATCTTGTCGGCCAGCGCAGACGTGGCGGTTCGATCACAACGAAATGGTTTCCGTTTGATGGTGCAGGTCTGGCCATTCTCAGGTGCATCAATGCCAAACAACCGGATTCGTGTACCGCTTATTTCTATGATGTCGCCTTCAAGCACCTTGGCTGTGCCGACGATTCTTTCGAGTTTCCGTTTGTTGGTGATGGGATTTTCAGGATTCGGCGTCGTGGCAGGCGCCAGGTCGCTCAAAGTGGTTCCGGTGAATCGCAAAGAAAAGTTAACGGCACCGACAAGTCCGAGAATGCCGACAAGGATCAACCCTAAAACTGATAGAAATTTTGCCAAGAGGGTTCGCCTCTTTGCTGGAAGGGGAACCTCGACAACGAATAGACTACCACCGTCGGACGGCCGGATGCCCAGATTTTTCAGAGCTGTCCGCTCTGTCCCCGAAAGCGGACATGTGCAGCACAACGAGGGATAAACGTGCGATAGTCCCCGGGAACGAATTGGCTGGGTATGGTATTTGGTTATCCAGGCATCACGATTTGACCCTCGGTCGACGCAAACGCGGGCACGCATTCCAACCGGGCATGGTATGGTAAATCGAATGACGACGGCGCAATCCACCGTGGCTATGAGGCGCTGGGGGCCTGCCGCCATTGTGACGCTCGCGGCAGTGGTCGCACTGACGGCGCTGACTGCCGACGCCGCGCCGAAACAGGCGCCACCCCAAGAGGCGCCGCGCGCTGCCGGTGAGCCGATCATGGCGATCGTATCGATCAAGGCCCAGCAGGTCGTTTTCTACGACGCGGACGGCTGGATCCTGCGCGCGCCGGTTTCGACCGGCACCAAGGACCGCGAGACGCCGGCCGGCGTCTTCGCCGTTGTCGATAAAGAGGTCGACCACCGCTCGAACATGTATGACGACGCCTGGATGCCGCACATGCAGCGCATCACCTGGAACGGCATCGCGCTGCACGGCGGCCCGTTGCCCGGATATGCGGCCTCGCACGGCTGCGTGCGGATGCCCTTCGGCTTTGCCGATAGGCTGTACAACAAGACGCGGATCGGGATGCGGGTGATCGTCGCGCCGGAGGATCCAGTCCCGGTCAATTTTTCTCATCCGGCGCTTCTCGTCCCGAAGGCGGAGGCCATCGCAGCTGCGCCGGCGCGGGCCGACACGCTCGCCCGCGAGGCGGCGGAAGCCGCCAAGGTCGCCGACGCGGCCAAGAAAGCCGCCGTGGCAGCACCGCGCGAGACGGCGTCGCTGACGGCGTCGCTGCGCAAGCTGGAATTGCTCAAGAAGAGCGCCGACGCCGAGTTCGCCGCCGCCGAAAAGGCGCTCGCCGCCGCCACGACGGACCAGGCGAAGGCGCGGGCCGAGGAGCGAAAGCAGAAGGCCGCATCCAGGTCCGAAGAATCAAGGATGCAGCTCGACAAGGCCAAGGCTGACGCCAAGCCCAAGCTCGACGCTATCGCTGCTGCCAAGGACACCGCCAAGGCGGCCGAGGCCAGGAAGGCCGCCACCGCCAAGGCGGCGCTCGATGCGAAACTCGCGGCCGTTCCGGTCTCGATCTACATCAGCCGCGCCACGCAGAAGCTTTACGTGCGGCGCAACACGCACAAGCGGTGGCCGGACGGGGGCGAAGTGTTCGATTTCAGCATCGAGGTCCCGGTCACGATCCGCAATCCCGAGAAGCCGATCGGCACGCATGTGTTCACCGCGATGGCGCGCACGGACGATGGCTTGCGCTGGACTGCAGTCACGATCGACGAGGGGGACGACGCCAAGGGCGCGCTCGACCGCATCACCATCCCGAAGGACGTGCTCGATCGCATTGGGCCGACCGCATTGCCGCGATCCTCGATCATCATCTCGGACGAGCCACTCAGCAAAGAAACCAACTATCGCACCGAGTTTGTCGCGGTGCTGAGCAATCAGCCCCAAGGTGGCTTCATAACGCGCGAGGTTTCGCCCGATGTCTACGTTGCGAACGACAACTTCCGGAACGACGGGTTCTTTTTTCCTCAACGCGGTTGGAGTCCCCAAACCGGCAATGCCCGTTGGCCGGGTGGCCAGGACTATCGTTGGCGCCGGTGGTAAGACGAAGCAAACCGATGCTCGTCGGTGCGAGCAACGATGGTACCGCCTGAAATTGAATCAAATTGAGCCCGTCAACGTTAAACGCAGCTGTCAGCGCGCTACCACAGCGCGTGCGTATCGGTGATGTACCGTTCAATACCGGTGGGAGACCGGGGAGAACGGCCATGCCTAGGTTTTATTTTCACTTGTCCAACTGCGATGAATATTTCCGGGATAACACGGGATACGATCTCGCCGACATTGTTGTCGCGCATACGAGAGCCAAGCGGCTTGCGCATCTGGTGATGACGACCTCCCGTTTGGCCAGCGACGAGCCTGACTGGCGTCGTTGGACCGTGACGGTCACACATAATCCACAAGGCCCGATTCTGATCATCCCGTTCGGTGCCTTCGGGATTGCGCCGCCCGGCGGCGGCAAATCGGTACGGCAATAGCGCCACTCGTGTTAGCGGGAATTTTGTCCGCTTTGGGTCAAAAGCGGACATTGAGGTTTATTCGATGACCTCGTCGGCTCGCTGCTGCAGGAACGGCGGAATCTTCAGCCCCAGTGTCTTTGCAGTCTTGAGGTTGATGACGAGCTCGAACTTGGTGGGGCCCTGGATGGGCAAATCGGCCGGTTTTTCGCCCTTGAGGACGCGATCAACGTAAAACGCGCTTCGCCGATACAATTCCGGAAGACTGGCGCCGTAGGACATCAGGCTTCCGCTAACCGCAAAAAAACGAAACGCAGACATCGTCGGCAAACGATGGTGTATCGCCAGCGCGTTGATCAGGTCTCGATTGGCCGAATTTTGGGGTGTTGGAAGCAGCACGAGAGCGCCATTTTCTTCGCGCGCGGTCTCCGTAATCGCCGCCTCGAATTGTGCAGGTGCACTGACATCAAATGATGCCACTCTGAGACCAAGACGCGGTCCGGTTCGTTCGGTTTCCCGCACAAGGCCCGCATAGGTGATACTTTGGGTCCAAAGCACCGACACGTGGGTGAGCTTCGGAGCAACTTCTTTCAGCAGCTCCAGCCATTTTCCAACGATGGCAAATTCAAAATCCATGAGGCCTGTAACATTGCTGCCGGGCTTTGCCAGACTCTGGGCAACGCCGCCGGCAACCGGATCGATCATCTGGGCAAACACAATTGGAATTGTGCGGGTCGCTTGATGCAGCGCTGTCGTTACCGGTGTGCTGTTGACAAGGATGACTTCCGGAGCGGCCGCGACCAGCTCGGAAATGTGTGTTTGAAGCAGGTCACGACGTCCGGCAGCAAATCTATAATCGATGCGAATGTTGCGGCCTTCTATCCAACCCAGTTCGCGCATCCCTTGCTGAAACGATCTGATGCGGTCCTGCGTTTCCGGGTCGGCCTCCGCCAAAGCCAGCAACACCGCGATGCGCCGCATCTCGCCAGGCTGCTGCGCGTGCGCACGGAGTGGCATAGCGGCCAAGCCCCCGAGCAGGCCCATGAACTCACGCCGTCGCATTGCCGCTCCTGAGGCCACAATTGTGCATCGTAGCCATTGAAACCAGCGAGCTGGAAGGGGGTCCCCGCGTTACGGACGATGTTCGCTTTGGGTTAGAAGCGGACATGGGAATCTTGGCGCGAGAGCAGGGAGCCTTGTATCTTCAGGCAACACTGCGGGAGGGGGAAGACCATGAAGGGCCATATATCCACGCGAGGCGTCTTCGCGGTTCTTTACGTGGTTATTTTCTTGGCCGTTTCGGCCGGCTTTGCCGCACCGGCCGGTGCACAGGACACGATCAAAGTCGCGGTCGGCCAGATCGATGCCTGGGCCAATCAGGTGCCGACGCTTGGCATGAAGGCCGGCATTTTTCAGAAGCACGGCATCGTTCTGGACAATTACGGCACCCAAGGCGCCGGCGAAACCCTGCAGGCGGTTATATCGGGCAGCGCCGATATCGGCATCGGCGTCGGCACCCCGGGCGCCATGCGCGCATACGCTAAGGGCGCACCGGTGCGCGTCCTGGCGGCGGCCTATACCGGAGTGCAAGATATCTATTGGTTTGTGCCAGCCAGTTCGCCGATCACGAGCGTGAAAGACATCAGCGACAGGCATACGATCGCCTATTCGACCAATGGCTCGACCTCCGACAGCGTATTGCGCGCTTTGATCGCCCACTACGGCCTGAAGGCGAAGCCGGCACAGACCGGCGGACCGCCCGGGACGTTCACAATGACAATGTCGGGGCAGATTGACATCGGCTGGTCGGTGGCACCGTTCGGGTTGAAGGAGTTACAGGCCAAGAGCATCCGCGTCTTGATGCGCGGCAGCGACTTGCCTTCCATGCGCAATCAGACCGTGCGGGTCGAAATCGTCAACGCCAACGCCTTGAAGGACCGCCACGACGTCATGGTGCGGTTCATGCGCGCCTATCGCGAGACGCTCGACTGGATGTACTCCAATCCGCTTGCCGTCAAATACTATTCCGAGCATATGCGCATGCCCGAAAGCCTGGTCGAATTGCAACGCGACGAATTTAATCCGAAATCGGCGATGAATCCGGACAAATTGTCCGATGTCGACCTGGTGATGCAAGACGCGGTCGCTGGAAAATTTCTGGAAATGCCGCTCACCAAGGAACAGCTCGCGGAATTTATCCAGATCCCGCCACGGTAGGGGATTTGCCGGGTTTCACTCACGCAACCGGTCTCTCGATCGTCATGCCGGCTTTATGCCGGGCATCCACGTCTTAACGGCGTGGCGGATTGCAAGACGTGGACGACCGGAACAAGTCCGGCATGACGCGGAGTGTGGTGCAACGTAACCACGTCGCGGATCGGAGAAGGCTTCGCTTGCTGGTAGTCCTCCACCGCTCGCCGTGGAAAAATTGTCTTTCAAACACAGTTGAACGAATTTCTTGGTAGTCCGCTACCGATACGCGCGAATACAAATACTTTGTGAGGCACCTCACATATTGGTTCCCTATCTTGTGCTAATTTAATTTTGTCAAAGGCTGATGATGTAGGAGGGCGCGATGCATTACCTCCACCACTCTGCCACTGTTTTCGCCGCCATCGTTGTTGGAACTATTGCCTCAACCCACGCTCAAGCGGGCAGTCGGGTCGGCGGCGTGACAAGTGCCGTCCATGACGTTGCGAGCTCAGTATCCGGACAGTCATGGGCGAAGAAAGTCGAAGGCGACGACGTTTCCGAAGATGAATTCATCCGAACCGAGATCGAGAGCAGCGCGAGAATTTCATTCATTGACGAGACGGACATAAGAATGGGTCCGGCGGCGAAAATGAAAATCGACCGTGTCGTCTTCAAATCGGGCCGGGCCGTATCGGAACTCGTTGTGACCGCCGAGGCGGGCGCGCTGCGCTGGAACAGCGGTGTTTCGCAATCAGAGGCATACCTGATCAAGACCCAAACGGTCATTATCAAAGTTCGCGGCACGACATTTGATCTGTTCGCTGAGCCGCAGCAAACAACGGTGGTTCTGCGGAGAGGAACAATCGAAGTCTGTGCGATCGACACGCCGCAAAGGTGTCGAACGCTGTCCCGGCCCGGCGATACGGTCATAGGAACACCGAGTGTTCTCGACAGACCACAACGAGCGGGGCCCGGGCCATCGGAATTCGCGGACCGATGCTTAAGCGCTCGCGCGATGACTCCCTGCGGTATCCTTGCCAGCGTCCAACCGACGAGGGCAGGCAGCGTGGAACCGACAAGGCCAGGTAACGCACAACCGACGAGGACAGGGAGCGTGGGTAGCGTTCCGAGCAGCGTGCCGAGCAGCGTTCCGTCGATTCCAGGACGCGGCGATTACCAGCGTGTGCCGCACAGGGATCGGGTCGTTTACGGACCGGCCGGTGGCGAAAACGCCGGTCCGGCAAAAAAACCGACGCCAACGCCGTCTAAAGATTGTTATCGAAACCGGCGTGGTTGCGGCCAGGGATCAGTGCCCGCGAAACCGGGCCGGCCTGATGCGAAGCCGCCTTATGTGCCGAAGCAGGATACGGCTTACGTGCCGAAGCAGAAGGTGCCTTATGTGCCGAAGCAGAATATGACGGCGAAGCCGAATTATTCGACGCAGGCAGTGAGGCAGGCTTATGCGCGGCCGATCCCGAGGCAGACGATGATCCCGAGGCAAACTCTTGCGCGGCCGGTTTACCGGCCTCCGCCGAGTTTCACCCCCAGGTGAGTGAATTGTCTACGAGAGGTTCACTTCTGCCCAGCCAAGCCGCCTAATCGGCGGCTTGGTCCGACCACTTCTTCTGCTCATTGCACCAGGCCGGTGACTGCGAATCGAGGAAGGCATTCGCCCGCTGCTGCGACGTAAGGCAGCGCGGCACCACGATCTTGGAACGGTCGACGAGCGCCTGGGTCGTCAGAAAAATGCGCCAAATTCGCGCCGTGGTGTCATCCGATGCCGTCAGTATCCGCTCTCCGTCGGGACTGAACACAGCGCTCCACACCGCCCCGGAATGACCCTTCAGAACCGCTATTGTCGTCATCGCTTCGGCATCCCAAACGCGCACCGTTTCGTCGGCGGACGCCGTCACGATTTTGTCGCCCCGGCTGTTGAAGGCGGCGCTCAATACGGAGTCCGAATGCCCGCTCAGAACCGCTATCGGTTTGCCCGTCGCGGCATCCCAAATGCGCGCAGTATTGTCGCCGCTTGCCGTCACGATTCGCTTGCCGTCGGGGCTGAAGGTAGCGTCGTACAGTTGCACCATATCTCCTTCGAATCGCAGGATCACCCGACCGGACAAAGCATCCCACAGGAGCGCGACGCTATCGTTCGACGTGACGATCGTGACGTTGCCGCTGCGTTGCGGTGTCTGGGTGCTCACCACGCGCAAGCCATCGGGGCTGAACACGGCGCTGCGCACCGGCGCGGTATGCTCCGTTAGAGCCGCAATCTGCCCGCCTGTCTGAAGATCCCAAACGCGGGCCGTCCTGTCGTCGGATGCCGTTACAATGCGCCGGCCATCGGCACTGAAGGCAACGCTCTGTACCGCCGCGCTGTGTCCCTGAAAGATACGGTCCTCACGTTCACCTGTATTGGCGTCGCGGACGACAACAGTATTGTTGTCGGGTATCGCGACCAGTCGGCCATCGGGGCTGAAGGCCGCCATTCCCGATCCCGCCCTTGTGAAGGTCGCAATCTGCCGACCGGCCTCGGCATCCCACAGCCGGACTGAGTTGTCATCGGATGCCGTGAGAGCGCGACGGCCATCCGGGCTGAATACCGCGCGCCCCGCAGATCCCGTGTGTGCCACCAGGACGGCCATCTGCGTGTTTGTTTCTGTGCCGGCGCTCCATAGCCGCGCGGTCTTGTCGTCGGACGCCGTCAGGACGGATCGACCATCGGGGCTGAACACCGCGCCCGTCACCCGGCTTCGGTGGCCCCTGAGAACCATCGCGAGCTTGCCGTTGTCGGCATTCCAGATGCGGGCCGTATCACCGTCGGACGTCACGATGCTGCGGCCATCGGGGCTGTACACGGCAGTCCGCCCGGAGAGAGTAACAATCCGCTCGCCCATCTGCGCGTCCCAGATGGGCACGGTGTTGTCATCGGACGCCGTCACAATGCGCTGACCGTCGGGACTGAAGGCCGCGCTCGTCACGACGTCGCCATGTCCGAGGATGACGGACTGCTTGCCCGTTTCCACGCTCCACACGCGCGCCGAATGATCGAGGGATGTCGTAACCGCGCGCTCGCCATCAGGGCTGAATGCGACGCCACGCACTGACTGCGTATGCCCTTCGAGGATGTGGACCGGCTCGCCGGTTTTGGAGTCCCACAGACGCGCGGTTTTGTCGTCGGACGATGTGAGGACGTACCGGCCGTTCGGGCTGAATGCGGCATCGCGCACCCGTGCCGTATGCCCCGTCAGAGCGGCAATCTGCTTGCCAGTCTGAACGTCCCAGATGCGGGCGGTCTTGTCATCGGACGCCGTCACGACGCGCCGACCATCGGAACTGAAAGCAGCGCTTCGCACGACCCCGTCATGTTCGAGAACAGCGGATTGCTGACCCGTTTCCGCGTTCCACAAGCGCGCCGTCTTGTCCGTCGAGCCGGTAATCACTTGCCTGCCATCGGGGCTGAAGGATGCAACCCGCACCCCTTCTGTGTGGCCCCGAAGAATGGCCAGCTGATCGCCATTCTCGGCATTCCACACGCGGGCCGTCTTGTCCTCGGACGCGGTGACAATACGCTTGCCGTCCGGCGCTAAGCGCGCGCTCCACAGCACACCGTCGTGGCCCTTCAGGACGATCCGTTCTTTAAGATCCTGGTAAGCGGCGAACAGAGCTGCCTCCGCCTCGTGCACCATGGGTCTTCCCACGCCGCTGCGCGTGTCCGGCAGTGCCTGAAGGGCGAGCAGCATCGCTGTGCCGGCATCGCCCGCCTGGTTTCCCTGGTTCGCGCGGTCGACCAGGAAGCGAGATTGTGAGACCAGCAATTGGTCGCGTTTTTCCACCGCCTCGCGCTGCAAACTAACGGTATGTCGCCACTCGTAGACCGCGACCCCCGCCACGGCCGCAAAGATGACTGCCGCGGCCGCTGTCAGCGTCTGCATCAGGCGCGCGCGCCGACCGGAGCGCCGCACGAACTCGCGCGTCGCTGTCGGTAGCTCCCCCGAAAAATTGCGGACAATGCTTTCTGCCTCGGCGAGCGGTCGTCCTCGCCCGATCAGCAAATCGCGCCGGCGCCCGGCTGCGTCCCACCGGCGCCGCTGCTCCTCGACCTCGGCGCGGATGCGATAGAAATCGGCGTTGTCCGCCACGATCTTGCTTGCCCGTTGCCAGCTGTCGAGAACGCGGGCGTGGGCGAGCCGCACGGTCGCTTGTCCGCCTTCGCCGGAGGAGAGCAGGATGCGGGCATCGATCAATGCCTGCACCAGCCGAGCCGAGGCTTCGTCATATGCCGCATCGGCCAGCGGCACCGGACGGATGTCGAAGGCCGCACGTGCGGCCGTCATCGTGGCATCGCCGGCAGGCGCCACCAGCTCCCGCAATAACCGCGGCAGCCGTGCCTGTTCGGTTGCGCCGAGCCTGGCGAATGCCGCTTCCGCCTCCTTCTCGACCGCGCCTTCGAGACCACCAAGCGCACGGTAGGCAGCAAAGGTGAGCTGGCCGCCATGATCGCGGCGTTCGCGCGCCTCGAACAGCTGGTTGAGCGTGAATTGCAGCAGCGGCAACAGGTCGGCACGCTCGGCGTCCGCGAGCAGGCGTTCGTCGAGCCGTTCCCCCGTTTTCGTGTCGCTCTCATAGACAAGGCCAGCCGCCGCCGCCGGCGCTCGCACAATTTCGGCCAATGCGGCGGCATCGGGCGGGGCGAGGTCGTAAGACGAGCCGTCGTCCTTGAGCTGCTTGAGATCTTTCTGCGACAGAAAGTGATCGAACAGGTCGGCACGCAGCGTGGCGATCACCCACACCCGGCCGCTGCGCGCCAGAAGCCTGAGCAGCTGGGCAAAGCGGGCACGGATATCGTTGCCGATGTCGGCACCGAACAGTTCGTCGAGTTGATCGACCACCAGCAGCAAGGCCACCTTGACGGCGCGGCCGTAGCCTTCTTTCTCTCGCGCCGTCTGCTCGATGGCGCTGAACGTGGAGAGTATAGGCTTGGGGGCGGACGCATCGGCGTGTGCCAGCAGTGCGGCAAGATCGTCGGCCCGCGGGAAGTCGCTTGCGCTCAATTCCGGCAGGGCCGGCGGCCGACCTTGCTCTGCCTCGGGCAGATCGGACTCAGCCACCAGAAGCGCGCGCGCCAGCGCCGCAAACGGGTCGCCCACAATTTCCGCCGGTCGCATGACTGCGACGCGCCAGATGTCGACGCTCGGCACCACGCCCGCCGCGGTCAGCCGCGGCACGAGGCCGGCGCGCACCAGCGAAGACTTGCCGGCGCCGCTCGCGCCATCCACCAGCAGAAACGGGCAACCCTTCTCGGCCGCGTCCTTGAGCCGGTCGATGACTTTGGTGATATCCCGGCTGCGCCCGAAAAATACCGGTGCGTGCTTGGCGCCGAATGCGGCAAGTCCGCGGAACGGCGAGCCCTTGATCTCTGCCGGCCAGGTGAGGGAGCGGCCATGCAGAACCTTTTCTTCCAGCCAATTGCGCAGCAGGACTTCAGCCTGCGCCTCGAAATCGTCGGTCGACGCAAAGCTCTGGAATGCCGCCTTGAACTCGCCCGACGGCGTCTTGAACCAGGCGTCGAAGAACGCCTTCAGATGCTGCCACTGCGTTTCGATTTCATTGCGCTTGGGATCATCGAGCTGCACGCTCGGCGGCTGCGGGAAGCGGAAGACGTAGACATCCGGAAAGCCGTGCGCCTTGCTGGCGTCGATGGCGGTGAGAACCTCGTAAGCGGTGCCGCTCGGATAGGGCTCGCCATTGGTCATGCGACGGAAATCGGCCGGCAGCACGCTGCCGAGCCGGCTACGGAAAATCGCTATGACAATGTCGCACTGCGCGGCTTCCGGTATCTGCGCCTGGAAGGTCTGGTGCGCCTTGTAGAACTCAGTCTCCCAGCGGATCGGCACGATATGGACGATGCCCTGGAACTCGCCGTTGAGGCGCTCGGTCACCCGCTCCAGCCGCATGCGCTCGAATTGCGCATCCCCGGGCGAGGACACGAACACGCGTACCTCTCGCGCGCCGTCTGCCATGCTCTCCCTCCCTGGAAGGCAGCAGTTGCGTCGGCAGGAATTAGACTAGCAGAGGAGGCGACCCGGCGGGCTATGGCTGGTAAGATTTTCATCAATTACCGCCGAGATGATTCCATCGGGATGGCCGGTCGTTGTGGCCATCGGCCCAACGATACGCGATAGCTAGGTTACGTCCTTCGAATGGTATAGCGGGCTTCTGCGAACGAGCGGCAAGCGGCGGGAGACGACTGCGCTTCCAACTAATATGATGAACTCGCGCCTTTTCATACGGCCCCCGAGGTTCAGGAGGCAATCGCACCGATTTGAATGGGACACATTAAGAGACCGCCGATGTCCGCTTTGGGTCATAAGAGGAATTTCGCAGTGCAATCGCCGTGTCCGCTTTACCCCTAAAAGCAGACCGGTTTTAGAAAGTCCGCTTTGGGCCAGAGGCAGACATGATTCCGTTCCATCCTGTGGCCAAAGCTGACCTGTGTTCGCTATGCGGCGTTCGTTAGTACCGAGCCTGATAATCGTTTGCGCGTTCGTTGCGTTCCCGCTCATACTGCGTGAATTCTTTCCGCTCAAATTGCCAGCTGCGGAGTTGGTCGCTCATAACACCCCTCAAGGGCTCACTGATTTTACGTTTTCGGACGGATCGGGGCGCAACCTTACATTAGACAATTTCCGCGGCACTCTTATTTTGGTGAATGTCTGGGCGACATGGTGCCCTCCCTGCAAGGAGGAGATGGCTTCGCTTAATCACCTTGTGCTGCTCCTCGCGAACAAGAACATAAAAATTGTACCCATTTCGGTAGACGTTTCTGGCACTCTAACGGTGCGTTCTTTCTACGAAAGGTTAGGCCTGAATAATCTTTCGATTTACGTCGATCCTTCAAAGAACGTTATGGATGCGCTTGGGATAACCGGCATTCCGACCACTATCCTGATAGGCCGCGACGGACGCGAAATTGGCCGAACGGTAGGGCCTGCACAATGGGATGCGCCTGAAAGCGTGAAGCGTATTACAGAGATCGCGGGCCTATAAATCTATCGCCTCGTACTTTGCGGATCCCGCCACGCTAGCCTCTGCGAGTGCTGCTTTCTTCTTCCTGCGCCAAGCCACAAGCCACAATGCGCCGAGGCCGGAGGCGAAGAGTGGGAGCGCGCCGGCGAGCGGGACTTCGGGGGTCGACGTTCCATCCAATGAATGATTGTGCGCGGCGAGATTGGCGATCGTCAGCACATTTGCGTCGGTGCCGAGCTCCAGACCGAGCGCAAAGAGAATATTATCGGCTCCTATCATGGTGCGGCCGCGAAAATCCGGCAGCGCGAAAGTTGTTTGTCCATCGCCGCCATATTCGGTCCCAATCACCCTTTGGTCACCCGACTTCGTTCGGACATCCGGGAGCGGGCAGGTCGTTCGCTTTCGCCGATCCTGAAACCGGGAGGGACCTAGGCCTCTCTCCGAGAAGCGCCACTTAGGATAGAAACGACGGTCCTGCAAACACTAGGACAACGCTGCTTTGCCTGTCTGCCGCATCGTTGTCGCCGCGCCGTCTCAAGAAAAAATCCAGACCTTCTTCAAGCTTTCCACCCGCCGAACAGCTATTTCCAGCAGCGAAAGGTGTTGGGCGCCTTCGGCCCTGACACCAGCGGAGTCGCCGCAAGCCACAACGGCGACTCCGCGCTCTTTTTTCCGGAGTGTCGCCGTGCGGGCAATGAAGGCAAACGCATGTCCGATGGCTTTGTGCTTGTGCTGACCGTCAATTTGCCTGGGCGGCGACCTTTTCCTGCTCGATCGTTTCAAGCTACTTATGGAGTAGCTCCCGGCGTCATCGGCGTGAAAGCTATCGCTTGTTCGTCTTCCGCCACGCGGCGAAATCGAGTTTGGTCTGCTCGTCGGTCGCTGGATAGAGACCGAGAATCGAGCGGCCTTCCAGGACTTTTTCGGTCACAAAGTCCTCGAACGCCGTCATTTCAAAGGCTTCGTTCGCGACCTCATCGCAAATTCCGGCGGGAATTATCACGACGCCTTCGCCGTCACCGACCACGACATCACCCGGCCAAACCGGCGCATCGCCGCAGCCGATCGGAACATCGATATCGATCGCCTGATGCAGCGTCAGGTTGGTCGGGGCGGCCGGCCGGCTATGATAGGTCGGGATCGCCAGCTTTGCGATTTCCGGCGAATCGCGAAACCCACCGTCGGTGACGACGCCGGCAACCCCGCGCATCATCAAGCGTGAAATCAGGATAGAGCCGGCAGAGGCCGCCCGCGCATCCTTGCGGCTGTCGATCACCATGACCGCGCCGGGCGGACAGTCCTCGATCGCCTTACGTTGCGGATGCGCCCGATTCTGGAACACGGAAATCGGATTGAGATCCTCGCGTGCCGGGATATAGCGCAACGTAAAAGCCTCGCCGACCATGTTTGAAAGGTTGCTGTTGAGCGGCCGAACATCCTGGATGAACTGCCGGTGCAGTCCGCGCTTGAACAGCGCCGTGCAGATGGTCGCGGTACTGACTTTTTTAAGCTTGTCGCGGGTGGCATCGCTCAAGGTGCTCATCGTGGCTCCAACACCAAAGTCATATTCGATATGCGAAAATATCCCGGTTCGCCGCATGTGCGCCCCGACTTTGTGCGGCGCCATCATAACAGCCTGAACAAGGACACCAAAAGAATCCGATGCTGGCGCGCGGGGTTGAGCGGAGAGGTTGGTTGCGGAGCCTTGGGAGGCTAACGTCCCGGGCGGTGCGAAATGCGGGGCAGGGAGCGTGGCGATGGCAAAAGTGAGAGTGGGCCTGGTCGGGTGCGGATTTGTCTCCGAGCTGCACATGTACGCCTACAAGCGTGTCTACGGGCTCGACGCGGAGGTGAAGGCGGTTGCGGCACGCGGCGACCGCGTCGTCGATTTTGCTAAGAAACATCGCATCGCAACGACCTACCGGACCTTTCGTGACCTGGTCGCCGATCCCGACATCGACGTCGTCGACATCTGCACCCCGCCCAATCTGCACGCGGGGATGATCGTGGAGGCGATGCGGGCGGGAAAACACGTGATCTGCGAAAAGCCGTTCGCCGGCTATTTCGGGCGCAGCGGCGACAAGGAGCCGATCGGAAAGCATGTGCCGAAAGCGCTGATGTATGAGCGCGTGATGGAGGAGATGGACAGGACCTGCGCCGCTATCAAGGCGAGCGGCAAGCTGTTCATGTATGCCGAGGACTGGGTCTATGCGCCGGCGGTGACGAAAATCGTCGAGGTGCTCAACGCCACCAAAGACAAGATCCTGTTCATGAAGGCCGAAGAGAGCCACAGCGGCTCGCATGCGGCGCATGCCGCGCAGTGGGCGATGACCGGCGGCGGCTCGCTCATCCGCATGGGATGCCATCCGCTGTCGGCGGTGCTTTATCTCAAGCAGGTCGAGGCGAAGGCGCGCGGCGAAAAACTCACGGTCTCGGCCGTCACCTGCGATGTCGGCAATGTGGCGGCCGCCCTGAAGCCTGAGGAGCGCCGCTACATCAAGGCCAATCCGGTCGACGTCGAGGATTGGGGCGTGCTGACGGTGACCTTCTCGGACGGCACCAAGGCCACCGTGTTCTCCGGCGACATGATTATGGGCGGCGTGCGCAATTTGGTCGAGACCTACACCAATGGCGGCTCGCTGTTCGCCAACATCACGCCCAACAACCACCTGATGAGCTACATGACCGACGAGGATAAACTCGCGCCCGTCTACATCACCGAGAAAGTCGATCGCAAGACCGGCTGGCAATACATCTGCCTCGAGGAGGAATGGACGCGCGGCTATCTGCAGGAGATCCAGGATTTCATGGAATGCGTTGTGCAGGGACGCGAGCCGCTCTCGGGCCTGACGCTTGCCTACGAGACGATCAAGGTGAACTACGCCGGCTACTGGGCCGCGGACGAGGGCCGGAAAGTGAAGTTATAGGGACGCGGCCCGGTTGGCTCCAAATAGCAAGTCTTTGGCAGACTTCGACAAGCCACCTCCATCAGTCGCCAGTAGATAAAAAGCGACGCTCGCGTTCGCCCGGTGGGTCGCCCTTCGATCTAAGCGAGCCTTCATCAAGAGAAAAAGAAAGTGTTCGCATGACCGGCAGCATCTTCGCCGTCGTCGCCATTAGCTGTGCAGCCTTCATGGCGGGTGTCTACGGGCGCCGCGCTGCGGCTGACCGTCCGAAAAACGAAAAAGAGAAATGAGTCAGGTTAAAACGTGAAACAGAAAGTCCTGATCACAGTCGTCGTGTCGGTCGATGTCGACGCCGCCACGCCAGAAGAAGCAACGGAAAAGGCCACTTGGTGGTGGGACGGCGATCGATGGAGCGACAAAAAAAATAAAGTCGTTGCCGAAAATCCGGAAGGCGGCGCGTTATGGAATTGCCTGACCACGACCCCCGAAGGCATGGAGGCGATCGTGGAGTATGAATCCGTCTGTCGCGGCGAAGTCATCGAGGGCCACGAGCAAATGCAGGGCGCCGTCGCGGCCGCGCTTGCGGCTGATGCTGCAAATATGGCGCTCTTGACCTCGGATGAGCTGAAAAAGAAAAAGCGCCGGGTCAGGACAAAGGCAAAGCCGAAGCCGACGCTGATCGTCGACAACACCAAGACGCCCACCGGCAAGTAACCGGCTACTCCGCCGGCACGGCCTTCGGCGCCTCGCGGCGCAACTTCACGCGCTTCAGCGCGCCGACGATTCCCTGCGGCATGAAGATGATGCAGAGAATGAGCAAAATGCCGTAGATCGTATTGGCGGCGCCGATGAAATTGGTGCCGAACCACACGCGCAAGGCTTCGGTCAATGACAAAGTCAGCAGCGAGCCGACGGTCGGCCCCAACAGTGAATAGACGCCGCCGGCGATGACCGCGAACACGATCTGCAGCGACACCGCGATGCCCGACACCGTGTCGGGATTGAGATACATAAAATATTGGCCGTAGATGGCGCCGCCGAGCGCCGTCAACGACGCGCTGATGATGGTCACGCGCAGCTTCTCGCGCAGCACGTTGATGCCGAGCGCGGCGGCGGCGTCCTCGTCCTCGGAAATCGCCTCGAGCGCCTCGCGGTTGATGCCGCGGTCGATGCGCTGCCAGACATAGAGCCCGACCAGCCACAGCAGCAGCGCGATGCCATAGAAGTAACTCTTCTCGGGGAATTGCAGCGCGTACCAGGAGTGGCCGGCGGCCTTGGGCGTGAAGCCGAGCGATCCGCCGGTGATGTCGCGAGCGGCCGTCAGCGACAGCAGCACGACCTGGCTGAGGGCGAGCGTCACCAGCGCAAAATAGTGACCGACGACCCGCAGTCGGAAGCACGGATAGCCGATGACAAACGCGAGCAAGGCCGAAAGAAAGACGCCGAGCGGAATCCCGATCCAGGGCGTGAGGCCGTAATAGCTCCACAACAGCGCCGGCACGTAGGCACCGACGCCCATGAAGGCGCCGTGGCCGAACGACACGAAGCCGAAGCGCCCCATCAGTGCCCAGGCCGTGTAGATGAAGGACCAGAGCAGGATCTGGATCAGCAGATGCAGGAAATAGGTCGGGGTGATCGCCGGCAGCGCGATCAGGATCGCGAGCCCGATGAGCGCGAGAATGCGGACGGGGCTCATCGCGCGAAAAGCCCCCGCGGCCGCACGAACATCAGCACGATGAAGAGCGTGAAGGCGAGCACGTAGGACAATTCGGAATTGGAATAATAGCCGCCGATGGCGATGATCTGGCTGATGATGAAGGACGCGATGAAGCCGCCGATCATGTTGCCGAGGCCGCCCAGCACGCAGATCATGAAGATGACCGGGCCGAACGTGTTGCCGATGAACGGGTGCACGTCATATTGCATCGCCAGCAGGCACGCCGCGAGCCCGGCGAGCGCGCCGCCGATGGCCGAGGTCACCAGATAAATGCGCCGCTGGTCGACGCCCATAAGGCCGACGATGTCGCGGTCCTGCGCGATCGCCCTGATCGCGGTGCCGATATAAGTGCGCTTAAGAAAGAAATAGAGCGCAACCGCGCCGACGAGGCCAAGGCCGAAGGCGATGAGCCGCGCAAAGCTGACATAGATCGTGGCGATTTCGAGGATCGGCAGCCGCACGCCGATATTGCGGAATTCGGTTCCGAACAAAAGCGTCGCGAAGCTCTGCAGGAAAAACAGCAGCCCGCCGGTCGCCAGCAGCTGGTTGAGCGGCGGCGAGTTGAGAACCGGGGCAATGATGAGCAGGTGAACCATGACGCCGAACGCGGCCATGGCCGCGATCGCGATCAGGCAGGCGAGGGGCAGCGGCACGCCGTACTGGGCATAGAGGAAATAAATGACATACATGCCGCACATCACGATGTCGGCATAGGCGATCCAGACGACGTCGATCACCCCGAAGATCAGGTTGAGCCCGAGCGCGAGCAAGGCCAGCACGCCGCCGAGCAGGAGGCCGTTGATGATCGCTTCGAGGAGGTAGATGTCCATCGCGGCTACAGACCCAACTACAAACCCATGTATGACTTGCGAATAAAATCGTTGTTCCTGAGCTCGGCCGCGGTGCCGGCGAGCTTAATGGCGCCGACCTCAAGCAAATAAGCGCGGTCGACGACCTCGAGCACCTGCTGGACATTCTGCTCCACGATCAGCACCGTCAGTCCCTCGGCGCGGATGCGCTGCACCAGCTCGAACACCTGCGCAACGACCAGCGGCGCGAGGCCGGCGGACGGCTCGTCCATGAGCAGCAATTTCGGCCCGGACATCAACGCGCGGCCAATAGCGCACATCTGCTGCTCGCCGCCGGACAGGGTTCCGGCCAGCTGCTCACGGCGATCCTTCAGGCGGGGAAACAGCGTGTAGATCCGTTCGACCTGCTCGGCGAAGCGCTGGCGTGCCTGCGGGATGAAGGCGCCGATGCGCAAATTGTCCTCGACGCTGAGCCGCGGAAACAGCCGGCGGTTCTCCGGCACATGCGCGATGCCCTGCTCGACCATGCGGTGCGCGGGGAGGCCGCCGACCGGCCGGCCTTCCAGGGTCATAGCGCCGTCGCGCAGCGGCAACAGGCCGGAAATCACGCGCATCAGCGTGGTCTTGCCGGCGCCATTCGGCCCGATGACGCCGACCGCTTCGCCCTGCGGCACTTCGAGGGAAACGCCGAACAGAGCCTGAAACGAGCCGTAGCCTGCGGAGACTGCGGCGAGGGACAGCATCAGGAGGCCGCCTTTTTCTTGCCGAGATAGACCTCGGTGACGCGCGGATCGACGGCGGCCTGCGCCGGCGTGCCCTCGAAAATCTTTTCGCCGTGGTCGAGCACGATGACGCGGTCGACGATGCGCATCAGCACGCCCATGATGTGCTCGACCCAGACGATGGTGATGCCCATGCGGCTGCGGATTGCGCCGAGCATGTCGGCGGCGCGCTCCATCTCGGCGTGATCGAGCCCGCCCAGACTCTCATCGGCAAGCAGCAACTTCGGCTTGGTGGCGAGCGCGCGCGCGAGCTCGAGCTTCTTGAGGGCGGCGGCGCCGAGCCCGCCGGTCTGCGCCGCGGCATCCGACGGCAGTCCGACCATCTCGAGCGCCTCCTGCGCCCGATTTTGCGCCTCGGCCCGTGAGATGCCGCCGGCCTCGCCGTAATAGGCGGCAAGGGCGACGTTTTCGAGCAGCGACAGCTTGCGGAACGGACGCGGGATCTGGAACGTGCGCGCGATGCCCTGATGGCAGATCGCGTGCGCGGGCAGCCCGCCGATTTCGTTGCCCGCGAAGCGGATCGAGCCCGCGGTCGGTTGCAGGTTGCCCGCGATCAGGTTGAACGTCGTGCTTTTGCCGGAGCCATTGGGCCCGATCAGGCCGAGGATCTCGCCCTCACGCACGTCGAAGGACACCTGATTGACCGCCAGGAATCCTCCGAAGCGCTTGCAGAGCCCCTCGACTGCCAGCATCGCCGGTTACATGCAACTACATGGTTCAGTTACATGGCGTAGACGGACGACTTCGGCAGCGGCAGCACCGGATCTTGAGTCCGGATCAAGGTCGGATAAACGACCGAGATGTGCTCGCCGGCATTCTGCATGACGACCGGCGTCGAGCGCTCGTTCTGGCCGGACATCTGCGTGCCGGGCTTGAAGAACTTCACGCCATAGCCCTGGATGGTTCCGCCCGGCGCGATGTCGACGTCGAGCGCGGCCTTGCGAACCGCCTCGGGGTCGAAGCCACCGTATTTCTCCTTGGCGACCGGCAGCACATTGTTGAGCAGGATCCAGGTCTGGTTGAAGCCCATCGAGCAGTGCGGCGGCACGTCGGTGGCATTTGCTTTCGCTTTGTAGCGCTCGACCATGATCTTGATCAGCTCGCCCATGCCGGGCGCGAGCTTCGAGGGATCGAGCAGCTGCGCGGGCACCGGATCGATGTTGCAGAAGTTGTCGATGTCCTTGCCGAAAGTGGCGCGCAATTTGTCGAGCTGGCTGTAGCCGGCGCCGGCGCCGATCAGCATCTTGAAGCGCAGCCCGCTTTCGCGCGCCTGGCGCAGGAACAGAGTGATGTCGGGGTTGTAGCCGGCATGCGAGATGACGTCGGCATTGGCGCGCTTGAGCTTGGTGACCAGCGACGAGAGGTCGGGCGCCGACGCGGAATAGCCTTCGCGCAGCACGATCTGCAGGCCGGCTTCCTTGGAGTAGTGCTCGTCGGCGGCCGCGACACCCACGCCGTAGGGCCCGTCTTCGTGAATCAGCGCGACCTTCAAATCCTTGGGCTCGATGCCGAGCTTGGCCTTGGCGTTCTCGGCGAGGAAGCCGGCGAAGGCCTGGCCGTACTGGTCGGAGTGGATCTGCGCGCGGAACACGTATTGCAGATTCTTGTCTTTGAAAACGGCGGTGGAGACCGCGGTGGTGATCCAGAGGATCTTCTTCTGCGCCTCCACCCTGGCGGCGAGCGGCACCGCGTGCGCGCTGGCATAGACGCCGTCGACGATATCGATCTTCTCCTGGTTGATCAGGCGCTCGACTTCGTTGATCGCGACATCGGCCTTGCTTTGCGAGTCGGCGTTGACCGGCACGACCTTGTATTTGCCGCCGACGCCGCCGCGCTCGTTGCACAGGTCGATTGCGATCTGCGCGCCGATCGCGCAGGCGACCGAGCCTCCGGCCGCGAACGGCCCCGAGTGATCGAAGATGACGCCGATGCGCACCGTTTCGGCCTGGGCCTGGGCGTAGCGCCAGTCGAGGCTGAAAGCGGCGGCGGCAGCGGCGGAATTTTTCAGAAGCGTTCTGCGAGATGTCTTCATCGCATTCCTCCCCAGGAATACCGGCAAGAACAATGCTTACCGGCTGATTTTACGCGCTGTTATTGGGCTCAGTATTTGGAGAACGCAATGCAATGTCAACGCAGCGATTTGGCCGCTTATTCCCGCAAAAGGGGTCGAACGGACAGCGTGGCACGGCACTAGGAAGTGCAGGCATGCACTGCCATAATCGCCTCGACCCCGAACTTGCCGGGAGGTGTCATGGCTCAACCCCAACTTAAGCGCGCAGTCCGCGATTGGCCGTTCAAGGTCAAGCCCCTCCACACTGTGCTCGGCTGCGAGATCACCGGCATCACACTTGCGGAGGCGGTGTCGCCGGCGATGTTCGCCAAAGTCTATGAAGCCTTCCTGGACTTTGAACTGATCCTGTTCCGCGACGTCGATCTGGCGCCGGCGACGCAGGTCGCGTTCGCGCGCAATTTCGGCGAGGTGCAGATTCACGTGCTCAGCCAGTACCACGGCTACAAGGAGCATCCGGAAATTTACATGCTGTCGAACCTCGACAAGGACGGCAATCCGAGCGGCAAGCACCCGGACAGAGGCACGCTGTACTGGCACACAGACGGCTCCTGGAAGGAGCGTACGGGGCAGGCAACCATGATGTATTCGGAGATCGTGCCGGGCGCCGGCGGAGAAACCGAATTCGCCGACATGTATTCGGCCTACGATTTGCTGCCGGCCGCAATGAAAACCAGGATCGAGGGCCGCCGCGCCATTCACAATTTTGACTTTTCGCGCACGCGCCGCCACGGCGAGGATCCGCTGACGGCGGAGCAAAAGGCCAAGGTGCCGCCGGTCGCGCATCCGATCGTGCGCTCGCACCCGGACACGGGACGCAAGGCCATTTTCCTCGGCGACCATGCCGAGACGGTCGAAGGTATGGATTACGCCGAAGGCCGCGCGCTGATCGAGGAACTTAACGAGATGATCACGCCGCAGTCGCTTGTCTATAGCCACCGTTGGGCTCCGCGCGAGTGCATTGTGTGGGATAACCGCTGCACCTTGCACCGCGCCACGGGTTTCGACGAGGCGCGCCTGAAGCGCGTCATGCGGCGCTGCACGATTGTCGGCGGCAAGCCGTTTTGAGCGTCGTTGCTCAAGTCGGCCGGATGATATCTAATCGTTCTTACTGCGGCCTGAAAACACATAAAAACAAATAACCAGGGGGGTATCTATGAAAAGTGCCATCTCGAAATTCGGATGCGCAGCCTTCGTCATTGGCGCTGTCGCGCTTGGCGTATCCACCGATGCCAATGCTCAACGCAAATTTACATTCGGCTACGATCAGCCCCGCTCGACGGCGTATGGCATCGCCGCCGACATCTTCGATGCCAAGCTCAAGGAAGTGAGCGGCGGCAAGCTGAGCATCGACCAGTTCCCCGGCGCGCAGCTCGGCCAGGAGCCAGTGATGCTGCAGAAACTTCGCACCGGTGATATCGACTTCGTCATCACCTCCACCGCCAATGCTTCCACGGTGGCGCCGCAGGCCGGCGTCTTCTCGCTGCACTTCCTGTTCCGTGACAAGGATCACCTGGCCAAGTCGCTCGCCGATCCGGAGGTGTCGAAGGCGTTCCGCGCGATGATCGCCGATTCGGTGCAGGGCGCGCAGGTGCTCGGATTGATGACTATGGGCCTGCGCAACATGTATTCGAAGAAAGAGATCAAGTCGGTCGCCGACGTCAAAGGCGAGAAGATCCGTGTTCAGGCGACCAAAACCGAGGATACGCATTTCCCGGCCTATGGCGCGCAGACCGTGCACATGCCGTTCGGCGAGGTCTACACCTCGTTGCAGACCGGCGTCGTCAACGTCGCGGAGAATGGCGTCAACGTCTACATGGCCAACAAGCACTACGAGGTGGCGCCGGTGCTCTCGATGACCGAGCATGAGGCGAACAACAACTGCATCTGGGTCAGCGATAAGACCTGGAAGAGCCTCAGCCCGCAGGAACAGCAATGGGTGCAAGCCGCCGCCGACGAGGTCGCCATGAAAGAGCCGGCGCTCGGGCTCAAGCTGGAGGCGGATTCGGCCACGAAGCTCAAGACCATGGGCGTCAAGGTTGTCGAAAACGTCGACAAGTCGGGCTTCATGACAGCGGCCAAGCCAATCCAGGATCAGCTCGCCAAGGAACTCGGTCCGCACGCCGTGAAAATTCTCGACCTCGTTCGCAACGTTAAATGATCCGATCGTAGCTGCGACCCGGGCGGCGGCGCGAAATTGCCGCCGCCCATCGCATGCCACCTGACGTGGGGGAAACTCTTGGCCAAGCCGCCGCTCGTGGTCGCGCGCCACCGCCACCTGAAATGGCGGGTGCTGGATCCGCTCGAGCATGTCCTGATGGTGCTGTGCGGAGTTTCCATCGCAGGTTTCACCTGTTCGGTGTTCCTCGACGTCGTGACGCGCACGATCGGAACTCCGTTCCTCTGGCTGCAACTCGTCACCACGGGGTTCTTCGCCTGGGGCGTGTTCATCGGAATGGCCGTGGCCACACGGCGCATCGATCATCTCAATCTGGTCGAGATCACCAAGCGCCTGAGAGGGTCAACACGCACATTTCTGGAGACGTTTAACCGGCTTGTTATTTTATCGGTTGCCCTGGCGATGGTGGTGTTCGGCATCCAGAACTTCATGAACGATCTCGGCAGCTTTCGGGCGCCTTCACTGATTCCGCTCGCGACCTACACCGCCAGTGTGCCGATTGCCGGCGCGCTGATCGTGCTGTTCTGCATCGAGCAATTGGTCAATGGCTGGCGCCACGGCTTCGAGGGCCCTGAAGACGCCGACGATTTTGCGGGGATCGTGAAATGACGAACGGCATGATCCTTCTGCTGATGACGGCCCTTTTTCTGATCTTTGGCTACATGGGCGTGCCGGTTGCATTTGCATTGATGGCAGGTGTGCTCGTCGCCTGTGCTCTCACCCCGATCAGCATGCAGTCGATGATCGGACAGATGTTCCATGGCATCGATTCCGAAATCCTGCTGGCGGTGCCGTTCTTCCTGCTGGTCGGTGAACTAATGACCTCGGCCGACGTCACCAACCGGATGATCCGGCTGGCGCAGACCATGGTCGGCCACATGCGGGGTGGCCTGGCCCAGGTCGTCACCTTGTTCAGCATGTTTTTCGCCGGCATTTCCGGCTCCTCCACGGCGGATGTCGCGGTGCTGAGCCGCACGGTCGCGCCGGAAATGACCCGAGAGGGCTATGACCGGGCCTTTACAGCAGCGCTCATTGCCTGCGCCTCGACAATGGCCAACCTCATTCCGCCGAGCATCATGGCGGTGGTCTACGGCGCGACCGGCAACGTCTCGATCGGCGGGCTGTTTCTGGCCGGCATCGCGCCTGGCATCGTCGTCGGCATCGGATTGATGATCTATTCGCACTTTTTCGGTCCGGTCGGCCTCAGGAAACCGCGCGCCTCGCTCTGCGAATTCGCCGATGCGGTGCGCGCCTCCATACTGCCGCTGATGATCCCGTTGATCATCATGGGGGGCATCCTGACCGGATGGTTCACGCCGACCGAGGCCGGCATGGTGGCCTCGGTCTACATCCTGCTGGTGCTGGTGCCGCTCCTCGCCCGCGGCCATATCCCGAACCTGCCGCGCGACTTTGTGTACACCGGCTTGCTCTATTCCATCCCGCTGGCGTTGGTCGCGGCCGCGTCCGCCTTCGGCTGGATGCTGGCCTATTTGCGCGGGCCCGATATCGTCTCGGGGTGGATAGAACTGGTCGCCGGACACGACGGCCGCATCATCATGCTGTTGCTGGTGCTGCTGTTCATAGTGATCGGAGATTTCATGGATGCGGTTCCGGCCATCATCATCTTCATGCCGATCGTCATCAAGCTCAACGAGCTGGGTAACATCAACCCGCTCCACATGGGCGTGGTATTAATTACGACGCTTGTTTTCGGTCTGATCACACCGCCTTACGGGCTGTCGCTATTGGTGGCCTCGAAATTCGTCGGCGTTGCATTCTCGCGGGCAATGTTTGCCTCGCTGCCGATCTACGTCGTGTTTTTCGTCGCCATCGCCTTTACGGTGCTGTTCCCCGACATCGTCCTTTATCTGCCGAAATTGTTTCTGCCGGAATCGGTGGGCTGTTTCAAGAACCCGAGCGGGTCGGGCTATATTTGCCCGCAGTAGCTCATTTCGCGTGCGGCGGAGCGTCTGTGAGCCAATGTCCGCTAAGGGCCCTAGTGGACATCAGTCTCGTCTAAAATGCCGAAGAAAGCTGGCGATCCACCAGCCAAGTCCGCAAATGAAAATTAGCAGTATTGTCGACAACTGGTCGGTGGCCAGTGTTGCCGGAGTCATCGCATTCGCGCGCTGTAACGCAATATGGATGCCATAGATGGTCGCAACGGTAATAGCTCCGAGCCAGCACGCATGGCCGAACAGGAACTGCTCTGTCGCGCCTCGCCGCTCGCTTGCAAACCAATATTCGTAGTCTGGTATTTGCCCCTTTCCGCCTGTGAGGCGTGGCAACCATGCCATCATCCAGACCAAGAGCATGGGCAGTCCGATAATAAACAAGAGTATGAGCACTCGGTATTGATCGCGAGAAATCCATGCGTCCGCGTCATTCTTCGCGTTGAAATGGATGGCCACATTGTCAGGCAGATTCCCGCTACTGGTCACCACGAGGATGGCGCATGCGACGAGCAGAGCTGAAAAGATATAAAGCGAGAATCGACTAGTCATGGAGAGTTTTTGCGACACTCGTGCCCAGCGACGTCTGTGTGCGCTTCGGGTGGTCGAGGTCTGGATGCCATCCGATAGCGGCCAGCATGACAAAAAACCCTACCACGTAAGCCACCGCTACGTGCCAGCCGTGACGCAGCCAAAGGCCGACTGACTTTGCCTCTGGATATTGATTCGATAAGGCGACCCCCGCTGACGAACCGAACCAGATCATTGAGCCACCAAATCCAACCGCATAAGCAAGATAGCCCCAATCATAGCCACCTTGTTTAAGAGCGAGCGCGGTCAACGGTATATTATCGAATACGGCAGAAACGAACCCCAGGCCGAGGGCAGTACGCCAGGAGGCCTCCGGTAGTTTCTCGACAGGCATCATTGATGCTGCGGTGACGAGAGCCAGTAGAAAGATCGTTCCCTTAAACGTCTCTGGCAGCACGCTCCAATCCGGCCGCCGCAACGGGGACATTACGAACAGAACGACCCAAACCGATAAACCGAGTACGGGAACGCGCCCAAGCAATTCGGGAAAATGGAGATTTGTGACGATGTTTACAACAAGTGCGACGATCAGCATCGCGGCGACGATCAACACGCGCATCCAGTCGATGGAAACGTCGTGCCGTGCACCTTTAACGATGGGAGAATAACGCTGCTGTTGCAGAGATGCGGGGATTGCGAAAATCGCAAAGGCGATAAATGAAGCGACGTATGCTTCGAGTACAATCAGCGGACTTATTCCAGAAACCCACATCATCGTCGTTGTGGTGTCTCCTACGACGCTGCCGGAGCCTCCGGCATTGGAGGCAGCGACGATTGCAGCGAGGTACCCGATGTGTACCTTGCCGCGAAACACATGACGCGCGACGGTGCCCCCGATAATGGCTGCCGCAATATTGTCGAGAAAGCTGGACAGCACGAAGACAACGGCCAGCAATGCGACGCCGCCTTTCCAGTCGTCAGGCAGCAGCGAGGGCATCTTGTCGGGAATCGCGCTCTCCTCGAAATGACGAGATAACAAGGCAAATCCCATCAGAAGAAGAAAGAGATTGGAGAGCAGCGAAAATTCATGCGCTAGATGAAGGCCGAGCCCACCAAAACCGGCTCCCTCTCTAAAACTGGTGAACGTCAGTTTGTAGCTGGCGACAGCGGCAAGACCTGCCAGCGCGATTGGCAATGTATGCCGATGAAACAACGCAATGCCGAGCAGGGTTAGTGCAAACAGGATGAAGTCGATTGGAATTCCGAGAAGCAAGATTGGTTCAGTCAATGCCGCCTCGTTTGTCCTACCCGAGCAATCGTTTGCGGTTATTGATACAACGGATTGACCCTTGTTTGGAGATAAATGGCCGCAGGGCAATGTCCGCTAAGGGCCAAAAGCAGACAGCTCTTGTCGCAGCGAGTTGTCGAGCTGATTTTCCGAGCTCGCTTCTCGACTGCTCTACCAGCGGCCTGTCCGATCTATGTCGTTTTTCTGACTACGATCGCATTCGCGATCTATTTCCCGTCGGTCGTGTTGTGGCTGCCGAAGCAGGTTCTGCCGGCTTCGGTCGGCTGTTTCCCCAATCCGGACGGCCCAGGCTACATCTGCCCGCCATAGCAAAAAGTCAAAGAGTCAAAGCTTCAAGGAACATCGAGCGTCCGGCCGACCCGGAAGCCCATGGTGTAATCCCGATTATTGCTAGAGGCTCTGTCGCGGAAGGCCGGGCGGACGAAATCAGGCCCGCCGCCCCAGGAGCCGCCGCGGATGACGCGGGCGGTGCAATCTCCACCAGGCCACGTTGAACCATCAATGGGTGCCCCGTCGTAATTGGGGTGATAACAGTCCTGGACCCACTTCCAAACGTTGCCAACCATGTCATGAAGACCGAACTGATTGGCAGCGAATGAGCCTACTGGTGCCGTTTGCCAGGTACCGGCCGACCCGGTCCACTGGCTGCCGCAGCCGACGCAATTGGCGTTGTTCGCGCCGATGTCATCGCCCCACGGATAGGCCGTCTGCGTCCCCGCGCGCGCCGCGTATTCGAACTCGGCGTCGGTGAGCAGCCGGTAGGGCTTGCCGGTCATCTGAGAGAGCCAGGCCACATACTGCTGCGCATCGTCCCAGCTCACATAAATGACGGGCCGTGTGTCGCGTCCCCAGTCGACATCGCCCGCCCGGCCTTCTTGTGGGCAGCCGCCGACCGCCACGCAGGCGTCCCAATCGTTAAATGTCACGTCATACTTGGAGACCGCGAATGGCCTCGCAATCGTGACCTTGTGCTGGGGGAATTCATCCGGCATCGCACGCTTTTCCGTGGGGGGCGATCCCATAATGAATGCGCCGGCCGGAACCACAACCATCTCGGGACAGTGCTTGGCGCATTCCCTGAAAGTCTGTCCCGGCTTCAGCGCCCGCTCAGCATCGGCGCTGAGCACATAGGGCCGAACCTGCGCGATCATGTAGGGCCGCATCGCCCAGTACCAGTTCACTTGCTCTTCGATAGACGTTCGATTCATAAGGCCAATGAGCCCAACGATGATCCCGACCAACAGCACGTAGATGAGGGCCTGCGCCCGCCGTGCCCGGGCTCTCACCTTGCTCTCGCGCTTGGTGCTTTGATCGATGAAATTCCGATCGACGACGGGCAAATCCTCCCTGCGCTTTCCAAGCCAGTTCTGGGCCTGCGCCAGCGCCACGCCCATCAGCAGCGCGTCGTCTTTCGAACTGTCGGGGGTCCCTTGCCAGGCGCGGCGAGCCGCTTCGAGCCCGGCTTTCCAGGCGAGAAGCTCGCGCTCCGCGGCAATCCAATCGCGCAGCTTGCCCCATCGCCGGAAGATCGCCTCGTGCGCCACCTCGGCATATGCCTCGCTGCCCTCGGGTGTGGCCGTGACGAGCAGGCGGTTGGGATGATCGGCAAGCTCGGTCACCAGCCGCCATTCCTCGTCTGTGAACTCAGAGCGGTAGGCGCGCCGGCGCGTCGGCTCCTCGCCCTCGCGCACGGTGGCAAGCTTCAGGGTCAAAATGCGGCGAAGCTGATCTTCCGCGTTCGGATGGGAGGCGAGAAATGTGTCGGCGCGATCGACCAGCACATTCCCAAGCTCGAAGGACTGAGCGGGAAGACGCAGAACGCCGTCGCCGCGCTCGATCATGTCCTTCCACATGTCGTCGAGCGTATAAGACAGCAACGGCAAGGCGCCCACGTCCTCGGCCGCGTCCTCGGCCGTCCGCCGGGTGATATTGTCCGCGAGCCCCTCGGTCTCGAACGTTGCCGAGAGCAGTTTGGCCGGCCGACTCACGACCTCGCGCAACTGTGCCTCGCGCAGTGGCGGCACTTTGATAAGGCGATGAACGGCATAAAGCGCCTCGTCCTTCATCAAGTCGCCGAAAAAGTCCGCCCGCATGCTCATCATTGCACGCAGGCGCGGGTCGTCGAGTCCGCGCGCGACAATCTCCGAGAAACGGCGCCGCTGACGCTCCTCGGCGCGAATGTAGAGCTCTTCCCCTTGATCGATGTAGAGCAGAAAGGCCGGTGGTTTGGGCTGATGCAGTTCGTCGTGGTAGCGTGCTTCGGTCGCGTCGATCAGGTCCCGCAAAGTGACCTTGCCGTCGATAAGTCTGCTCATCCAGCTTGATAAAAGTTCTGCGCGCTTTGGATCAACCGCGTCGAACTGCCAGGTCCAGAGAAACGGCTCGATCAATGCCCGCACCGGCTCGGTGCCGGGCTTGACCCTGAGAAAACACCACTGGCGGCTGTCGCTGAACGCTTGCGGCCACCGCCCGGCAGCTTCGACCGTCTCGGGCCAGCCCTGCCGCATTAACGCCGCCAGCACGCCCGCCTGCGCAATCGACGACTTGCCGACGCCGGAGTTACCAAGAATGATTGGCAGCTGGTCGGGCGTCGCCGCAAGCGCGCCGATCACTTCGGCGGTTTCGCCACCTCTGCCGAAGAAGTAGTCGGCATCGGATTCGGTCATGGCGGAAAGGCCACGATAAGGCGCGGTGTGCCTCCACAATTCCCCTGGCGGCGCGCCGCCGCCGGCCGCTGCCTCCATGACCAGCGTGAGGCTCTTCTCGGATGTGGTGTCTGGCGTGGTCACCCAGTGCAGTTGCCGCAGGAACGGCAGCCCCGGCGCTGGCTGACCTTCGAGCAGCAAGAGCACGACCGGGAAATCGGGCTGCTTCACCCGCCGGTCGAGCGCTTCGTAGTACTCCATCGCCTGCCACGGACCGATGCCCTGCTCGCCAACCAGCAGAATGAAGGCTGTCGCCTCGGCGATTTCCTGGGCAAGCTCAGGCAGCCAGAAGCCGCCGGCACGCAGGCTCTTGGGCGCGAAAAAGAAACGCGCATCGGCGTCCTTGCGGCGCAGCGCCGCTTCAAACGCCTGCATCAACGCAAGGTCCTGCGAATTGTAACTCAGAAACCAGCGCCGCATTCTAAGCACCGCGTTAGAGTATTTGCGCGTGCCGATGGCTCGGGCCACCGCAGGATATCGAATTGGCAAGGATCAGTCAGCGGGTATGCCGGACAATTTGCAACCGGTCTCGATTACCGATGTTGGTGCGCAGGGGTGGGCGGAGAGACAGGGCGGCTTTTTTACCGCCCCTGATAGGCCGGCGTGTGCACGATCAGCCCGTCGATCGCCTCGGTAACCTTGATCTGGCAGGAGAGGCGCGAGGTCGGCTTCACCTCAAACGCGGCATCGAGCTGCTCTTCTTCGTCCGACGACGGCGGGCCGACGACCGCGAACCATTTTTCGTCGACATGCACCAGACAGGTCGCGCAGGTGCAGCTGCCGCCGCATTCGGCGACGATGCTGGCAATGTCGTTGCGCAGCGCCGTCTCCATCACGGTTGAGCCGATCTCGGCGTCGACCGTGTGCTGTGATCCGTCGTGCTCGATATAGGTGATCTTGGGCATTGAACTGACGGCTCACGCCACGCCGAGCTTCTTCTGCAGGCTCGTCGACGAGGTCGTGTACTGGAACACCAGCTTCTTGTCCGGATAGACGTAGCGGTGCGCCTTCTGCGCCATCAGCGCGCCCTCGTGGAAACCGGAGAGGATCAGCTTGAGCTTGCCGGGATAAGTGTTGATGTCGCCGATCGCGAAGAGGCCGGGGATATTGGTCTCGAAGGTGCCGGTGTCGACCGGGATGAGCTCGTCATCCATCTCGATGCCCCAGTTCGCCACCGGGCCGAGCTTCATGGTGAGGCCGAAGAAGGGCAGCATGGCGTCGACCTCGACGCGGTGAACCGTGCCGTCATTGCCCTTGATCGCGCAGGCGGCGAGCACACCGTCGCTGCCTTCGAGCGCCGTCACCTGGCCGATCTTGAGATCCATCTTGTTGTCCGCGACCAGCGCGCGCATCTTGTTGACGCTGTCGGGCGCGCCGCGGAAATCGTCGCGCCGGTGCACCAAAGTGAGGCTCTTCGCCAGCGGCTGCAGGTTGAGCGTCCAGTCAAGCGCGCTGTCGCCGCCGCCAACGACCACCAGCCTTTTGCCGCGGAAGTTCTCCATCTTGCGTACGGCGTAGTGTACCGACTTCTCCTCGTAGGCCTCGATGCCGTTGATCGGCGGGCGCTTGGGCTGGAACGAGCCGCCGCCGGCCGCCACCACCACGCATTTGCACTCGAAAGTCTTGCCGCCATCGGTGGTCACGCGAAAGCCGGGGTCGCCGGTTTTCTCCAGCGAAGTCACCATTTCGTTGAGGTGAAAGGTCGGGTTGAAGGGCTTGATTTGCTGCATCAGGGCGTCGGTGAGGCCGTGCCCGGTGATGTAGGGAATGCCGGGAATGTCGTAGATCGGCTTCTCCGGATAGAGCTCGGCGCACTGGCCGCCGACCTTGTCGAGGATGTCGACGAGGTGCGTCTTGATGTCGAGCAAGCCGAGCTCGAACACGGCGAAGAGTCCTACCGGCCCCGCGCCGACAATAAGAACGTCGGTTTTAATGGTCTCACTCATTATACAAGTCTCCGTTCGTCCTCTTGTCTTTTTGCTCAATATCCACGCGCGGTCGCCTTGTTAGACGCGTTCCTTATCCAATGTGGGGGAACCGCTGCGCTGCCGCGCTAAGTCCGTACCCTTGCGACTATCGGGAACTTCGATCAAACGCAAGAGTTCTGCGACGTTCTGCTCGGGCGTGCGGCTGCTGGTCGACAGGGCCACATCGGCCTTTGCGTAAAGCGGCTCGCGGCTGCGCAGGATGGAGACGAGGTCCTCCATGGCCCGCGCGCTGTTCGCCATCGGGCGCATGTCGCCCTGCGCGATCACGCGCTTCATGTGCTCCTCGGGCGCGGCCTTCACCCAGACGGTGAAGCAGGACGCGAGCAGCAATTCGAGCGTGCCCGGCTCGGTGACGATGCTGCCGCTGGTCGCGATAACGAAGCCCTGGTGCCGGCGTAGCACGTCGTCGAGCGCCTCGCGCTCGGCGCGCCGGAAGGTTTCTTGGCCGAACATGTCGAAGATTTCGCTCAAGGTGGCGCCACTGCGCTTTTCGATCTCGCGGTCGAGCTCGATGAAGGGCACGCTCAGACGCTCGGCGGCGAGCTGCCCGAGCGTCGACTTGCCGCCGCCGCGCAGGCCGATGAGCGCGATGCGATGGCGGCGCGCGTTGTCCGACGGCTCGCTGAAATGGCGCAGCAGCAGATCGCGCGCTTCGCCGAGCGTCGGCGGAGAGAGGCGCTCGAGGAATTGGGTGAGCAGCACGAGATCGAGCGCGGGCTCGGAGCCTTCGTGCACCAGTTGCGTGACGGGCAGGCCGATGGCGCGCGAGATCCTGCGCAAGAGAACGATCGAGCCGTTGCCGAGGCCGGCCTCGAGCTGGGCGAGGTAGCGCTCGGAGACTTTCGCGTGGCGTGCGAGGGCTTTCCTGGTCATGCCGCGCTGGTTGCGCAGCGTACGCACGCGCTCGCCGAGCGCCCGCAGGTAGGCGTCGGTCTCTCGTCCCGCCGGTTTTGCGGCGGGCTTGGGTGCGGGCTTGGTGCGGGCAGGTTTCATGGGTTCCGGAGTAACATGCATTATAATGCCAAGCAATAGGGCAGTATAAACAAGCTCATTATGCGCCCGGTTGTGGGCCCGCCGGCAAGGTGATATTCGTATGCAAGATAGTGCATGACGGCCCCGGGTCTCGTCCGAGGGTGAGGAGACGCGATGGACGCAATCGACTACCAGACCGACCCCTCGCGCTACCGGCACTGGCGCATCGAGTATGACGGCGACGTCGCCTATCTGATCATGGACGTCGACCAGGCCGGCGGGCTCGGCGACTACGAGCTCAAGCTCAATTCCTACGACCTCGGCGTCGACATCGAGCTGAACGACGCGGTGCAGCGGCTGCGCTTCGAGCACCCCGAGATCCGCTGCGTGGTCATCAAGTCGGGCAAGGACAACGTGTTTTGCGCCGGCGCCAATATCCGCATGCTCGGCAAGTCGACCCACGGTGCCAAGGTGAACTTCTGCAAGTTCACCAACGAGACGCGTCTGGCGATCGAGGATGCCTCGGAGAGCTCGAAACAGATTTATGTCTGCGCCATCAACGGCAATGCGGCGGGCGGCGGCTACGAACTCGCGCTCGCGGCCGATCACATCATGCTGGTCGACGACCGCCGCTCGGCGGTGGCGCTGCCGGAGACGCCACTGCTCGCGGTGCTGCCCGGCACCGGCGGGCTCACCCGTGTCACCGACAAGCGCAAGGTGCGGCGCGATCGCGCCGACGTCTTCTGTTCCATCGAAGAAGGCATTCGCGGCACGCGCGCGGTCGAATGGCGGCTGGTCGATGAAGTCGTGCCCAACTCGAAATGGAAAGAGGCGGTGGCGGCGCGCGCGAGAGAAGTGGCGGCGAAGTCGGACCGGCCGAAAGGCGCCAAAGGCATCGCGCTGACACCGCTCGCGCGCAAGATCGAGAAGGACCGCGTGTCGTACTCGCACGTCGATATCGAGATCGACCGTGCGCGTGGGCTCGCGACCGTTACCGTGCGCGGGCCGGCGGGCGCCGTGCCTGCATCGGTCGAGGCCGCGCACGCGCTGGGCGCCAAGTTCTGGCCGCTCACCGTCGCGCGCGAGCTGGAAGATGCCATCCTGCATTTGCGCTCGAACGAGGCGGCGATCGGGGTGGTGCTGTTCCGCACCGACGGAAACGCACAAGCCGTTTTGGAGCACGACGATTTCCTCGCCAAAGCCAATGGCGACTGGCTGATGCGCGAGATCCGCCATTATCTCAAGCGCGTTCTGAAGCGCGTCGACGTCACCGCCAAGAGCTTCATCGCGCTGATCGAGCCGGGCTCCTGTTTTGCCGGCACTTTGGCCGAACTCGCCTTTGCCGCTGACCGCTCGCTGATGCTGATCGGCGCCCGCGAGGGCGACAACCGCAAGCCGGCGGCAATCACGCTGGGAGCGGCCAATTTCGGCTTCTATCCGATGGGCAACGGGCTGACGCGGCTGCAGACGCGGTTCCTGGGCGAGCCCGAGACGCTCACCGAACTCAAGGGCAAGACCGGCGTTGCGGTGGACGGCGAGGAGGCGGCCGAGCTCGGTTTGGTGACGGCCGCGTATGAGGATTTCGACTGGGACGACGAATTGCGCGTGATGCTGGAGGAGCGCACCAGCTTCTCGCCCGACGCCATGACCGGCATGGAGGCGAATTTGCGCTTCGCCGGCCCCGAGACGATGGAGACCAAGATCTTCGGGCGACTCACCGCCTGGCAGAACTGGATCTTCCAGCGCCCGAACGCGATCGGCGAGCAGGGCGCGCTGAAACTCTACGGCAGCGGCGTCTCGCCGACGTTCAATAAGGACAGGGTGTGAGCAGGATTGAAAGGGTAGTGCCATGAACATCGCAGCGGTCGACTATGACGGTCTGATCCCGAACAACGTCGCGCTCGGGCAGGACGTGCGCGTCAAGCGCGCGCTGGAGAAGTGGCACCCCGGCTATCTCAACTGGTGGAACGACATGGGGCCGGAAGGCTTCCAGGAGTCGCTGGTCTATCTGCGCACGGCGGTGTCGGTCGACCCTAAAGGCTGGGCCAAGTTCGACTACGTGCGCATGCCGGAATATCGCTGGGGCGTGCTGCTGGCGCCGCAGATGGAAGGCCGCAAGGTCAATTTCGGCACGCACAAAGGCGAGCCGGCCTGGCAGGAAGTGCCGGGCGAATATCGCGCGATGCTGCGCCGCCTGGTGGTGATCCAGGGCGACACCGAGCCGGCTTCCGTTGAGCAGCAGCGCTATCTCGGAAAGACCGCGCCCTCGCTCTACGACATGCGCAATCTGTTCCAGGTCAACGTGGAAGAGGGCCGTCACCTCTGGGCGATGGTCTATCTGCTGCAGAAATATTTCGGTACCGACGGGCGCGAGGAGGCAGAAGCGTTATTGCAACGCCGCTCGGGCGATCCCGACACGCCGCGCATGCTCGGCGCCTTCAACGAGAAGACGCCGGACTGGCTGTCGTTCTTCATGTTCACGTATTTCACCGACCGCGACGGCAAGATGCAGCTCGAGGCGCTGGCGCAGTCGGGCTTCGACCCGCTGTCGCGCACCTGTCGCTTCATGCTGACCGAGGAGGCGCACCACATGTTCGTGGGCGAGACCGGCGTCACCCGCGTCGTGCAGCGCACGTGTGAAGCGATGAAGGAGGCCGGCATCACCGACCCGAACGAGATCGAGAAGGTGCGCAAGCTCGGCGTCATCGATCTTCCAACCATCCAGAAAAAGGCCAACCTGCATTTCTCGCTGACGCTCGATCTGTTCGGCAACGAGATCTCGACCAACGCGGCCAATGCCTTCCACGCCGGGCTCAAGGGCCGCTACCGCGAGGACCGGCTGAAGGACGACCACCAGCTCGAAAGCGGCACCTATCCGGTGCTGCGCCTGATCGGCGGCAAAATCCAGAATGAGGACTCGCCGGCTTTGTCGGCGCTCAACATGCGCTTGCGCGACGACTACGTGGTCGACTGCAATGCCGGCGTCGGCCGCTGGAACAAGGTGATCAACGAGTTTGGCATTCCGTTCGAGATCAAGCTGCCGCACGTCGCCTTCCACCGCCACATCGGCGAGTTCACCTCGATCAAGGCGGATGTGAACGGCAATTTGCTGAGCGATGCGGAGTGGGGCAAGCGCCGCGGCGAATTCCTGCCGTCGGAGTCCGACCGCGATTTCATCGAGAGCCTGATGAAGCCGGAGACCGAGCCGGCCAAGTTCGCGAGCTGGATCGCCCCGCCCAAGGTCGGCATCGACAACAAGCCAGGCGAGTTCGAGTACGTGAAGATCGCTTGATCAGGCGCCGCTCAATCCGGCGACTTGAAATTCGCGCACCACTTTGGTCGGAACTGCGGCTTCACTTTCTGCGAGCAGTTGATCTTGCATGACTGGGTCACGCACTCCAGCAGCTCGCCGGGTGCGGCGCCGGTGGTGGACGACGCGGCGGCACTCGCCGCCGGCGTCATCGGGCCGCGGGGCCCGGCTTGCGGCGCGCCTTGCGATGCCGGCGGCGCGGCACTTTGTTCCGGCGCAGGTGGCGGGGGCGGCGGCTCGTTCGACGTAAAGAGACTGCTGGTCGACGTGCAGCCGGCAAGGCTTACGACCAGCATCGCGATGAACAATCGTGTCACGTCCGTCTCCCCGCTTGCTTGAGTGCCGCGCGCCGTGTGTCCCGCTCCGGCGGCTAGCCTTTGCCCTCGAACTTGAACGAGACCTTCACCTTGGCCCGATAGGCCTCGACCTTTCCGTTCTTCAGCACCATGTCCTGTTCGACGATCTCCGCGATCCGCAGGTCGCGTAAGGATTTGGCAGCCCGGTCGACCGCAGCCTTTGCGGCCTTCTCCCACGATTCCGTGCTGGTGCCGACCAATTCGATGACCTTGTAGACGGACTCAGGCATGTTCTCCTCCCTGCGTTTTTGGGTATGCGTCAGGTGATCAAACGAAGCGTCCGAGGATACGGCATAAAGTGTATCGCATTTGAGGATGAGACCCAATGGCCAGCGGAAAACGGTTCATTGCAACTTTTGCGGTCCTTGGTGCGATTTTTGGCATGCTCGGCGTCAACGCAACCGGCGCCGAGGGACGCTATGGCGCGGCGTCGGACTCCATAAAACAGGATCTGGACAGGCTCGTGGCCGCCTATCCGACTACAGTCGCCGGCCACGACAACACGTTTATCACGCTCAAGAACGGCACGCGCTTTCCCATCTCGGATGGCCGCACCGACAAGACATTCAAGGAGCTTCTGGAGAGCCCGGACATCGATGACATGTTTTTTGTCCGCTATCCGGCGCGTGCCGAGCCGAAGCAGCCGGAGACAAACAGCGACCCGGGCCGCGTCCGCTTCATACCCCTGTTCGCCGCCATGTACGGCGATTGCAGGAAAAACGAGGTCGTCAAGAATTTGCGCACGGTGAAGTGGCTGCCGAAGCACGGCGGCGGCAGCGTCAAGGTGACGACAGTGAACGGCGTCGCAGATGCGCTCGAACGCGTGTCGCGCGAGCTCGACGATTTGCCCGACGATGTCGTGACCTATCTGGTGCCGGTGGCCGGAACCTACAATTGCCGCACTGTGGCGGGAACGCGCCGGCCGTCAATGCATGCCTATGGCGCGGCGATCGACATCGACACGCGCTATGCGGACTATTGGCGCTGGTCTCCCGGCGAGACGCCGCGCTGGCGCAACCGAATTCCCGTTGCGATCGTGCGCATCTTCGAGCAGCACGGCTTCATCTGGGGCGGCGCCTGGTATCACTACGACACGATGCATTTCGAATATCGCCCGGAGCTTTTGCCGCGTCGCGCCTCGGAATAACAGGCGTGCGCGTTCCGTCCCCCGCTCACCCCAGAAACGCGCCCTTGCGCGGCAGGATGACCCGGATCTCGGTGAAGGCGCCGGGCTCGGTGTCGACCTCGATCGATCCGGCGTGCTGCTTGACCACGATGTCGTGGCTGATGGAGAGGCCGAGGCCGGTGCCTTCGCCGGCCGGCTTGGTGGTAAAGAAGGGATTGAAGATCTTCTCGCGCACGTCGGACGGAATGCCGGTGCCGTTGTCGCGGATACGGATCTCCACACGATCGCCGAGGCTTTTCGTTGCTGCGGCCAGCACCGGCTCGAAGCCGTCGCCGTCCTGCGCCTTGCGCCTTGATGCCGCGTAGAAGCCGTTCGAGATCAGGTTGAGCAGCACGCGCGTGATGTCCTGCGGGAAGACGTCGGCCTCGCCCGCGGCAGGGTCCAGGGAGCGCTCAAGCGTGACGTTGAAGCCTTGCGTCTCGGCGCGCTTGCCGTGATAGGCGAGGTTGAGGCTCTCCTCGACCAGCGCATTGATATCGACGACCCGGTGCTCGCCCGAGCCCTCGCGCGAATGCAGTAGCATGTTCTTGACGATCGAGTCGGCGCGCTTGCCGTGCTCGACCACCTTGTCGAGATTGCTGCGCAGCATACCGGTGAGCTCGTTGATCTCTTTCCGCCTCTTGTCGTCGACCGTCAGGCTTTTCAGCGTGTCCTGCAGTTCATCGATGAGTTCGCTCGAAACCGTCGAGAAGTTGTTGACGAAATTGAGCGGGTTCTTGATCTCGTGCGCGATGCCGGCGGTGAGCTGGCCGAGCGAGGCGAGCTTCTGCGTCTGCACCAGGCGATCCTGCGTGGTGCGCAGGTCTTCCAGCGAAGCCGCCAATTCGCGCGTGCGCGTCTCCACGCTTTCGAACAGCCGCACGTTCTCGATCGCAATCGCGGCCTGGTCGGCGAAAGTTGTGGCCAGCTCGATCTGCCTTTCGGTGAATGGCCGGACGTCCGCACGGGTCAGGCTCAGCACACCGATTGCAATACCCTCGCGCAGCATCGGCACGGCGAGGACGGTTCGATAGTCGCCGGCCTTCTGCATCTCGTGCATGGCATATTCGGGGTCGGCCTTGACATCGGGGATATGGACCGCGCGCCTTTCAAGTAGCGCACGGCCGAAGGCGGAGCCGCGCTCCACCGTGATCGGCACACCTCTGACATGGTCTATGAATTCCTTCGAGAAACCGTGCGTTTCCGCACGGTAAAAGACTCCATCTTTCTGACGAGTAATGACAGTCCTGTCGGCATCGCAGAGCGTCGATGCCGACTCGACAAGGGTTTGCAGCACCGTCCCCAGATCGAACGTCGAGCGGCTGATGACCTTGAGCACGTCGGCTGTTGCAGTCTGCTGCTGGAGAGATTCGCGCAGCTCGCCCAGCAGCCGCGCGTTCTCGATGGCGATGACGGCCTGTGCGGCGAAGTTCTGGACTAGCTCGATCTGCTTGTCGGTGAAGGGGCGCACCTCCTGCCGGTAGATGGACATTGAACCGAGCAGAACGTCTTCCTTCAGCATCGGGACGCTCAGCTGTGTGCGAGCGCCGGCAAGATCGGCGAGTTCGATGATAGCCTTGTTGCCCTCAAGATATGGTTTTTGGGTCCTGATATCCTCGATGTGCACGACCTGTTTTGTCCGAGCAACACGGGCAAGACCACTGTCCGGATGCGGATAAAGTGTTTGACCCAGACGCATTTTAAATTGCGGTGGCGGATTATGAAGTGCGACACTCCGATAGGTGTTGTTCTCAAATAAATTCAGAGTGCCAAACTTGGTCTGGCAAATTTCCGTGGCGCTCGCGAGGATCGCCTGGAATACTGGCTCCAG
>Ga0207645_10000219_pt1 | contig 47364 bp, 36 predicted proteins | sample KBSM53metaG_FD_184331 | JGI IMG/M metagenome (GOLD analysis project Ga0207645, IMG submission 184331) | Miscanthus rhizosphere microbial communities from Kellogg Biological Station, Michigan, USA - KBS M5-3 metaG (SPAdes) (version 2) | ecosystem: Host-associated > Plants > Roots > Rhizosphere >...
GCTGACAGCGTAACTCATTCTTTGGAAAATAAATGGATAGATGGATTTGGCAATTCAATTCTCACAAAAGAAAAAAAAGATTCCGCAAATTTTTACAGGCTGTACACCCATTTTGATCCAGGCTGGAACGAACTGGTTTGGAGCGATAATTTTCCGGCAATAATGTATAATCTTATTTCAGGTGACAGTATAACAACTATAAACGCAAATGCCCGTGACAACCGCATTATAGATCAGCAACAACTTTTGCCATCTTCAGTATCAAATCCTGTAAAAAAACAAAATGCAAGTACGTTTACAGAAATAAACCTGTCAGGACTATCGTGGCTGCTTGTATTGCTATTATTTTTTGCCGAACGTTTTGCATCCTTCCGAAATTCTAAATTGACGGCGAATGGATGAAATGAGAGCAACACATATCATCCGTGATCTGAAAAAGAAATGGATACTGCATTCAATCCTTTCAGATCTTTTATTGGCTGCTTCTATCACCGTTCTGTTCTTTATCATTGGAAACAAAATCTTCGCGATCCCGTATGCCTGGTCAATCCCCGCTTTTATCATTCTTTTTGCAATACTTACTTTCGTTCATAGCGCATGGAAAATAAAAGAAACGGGTATCGTTCAATTGCTGGATCAATATTATCCGTCACTGGAAGAAAGCAGTAGCCTCTTGATAAAACCGGTTTCATCTTTAAATACGCTGGAAACATGGCAGCAGCAAAAAACGGCATCGGCATTGTCGGAGATAACTGCACCGCTGAAAATTTCGACAAAACTCAAAAGACCCTTACTCATTTTAGTTGCAGCATTGATAGTTGGTCTCATTATTTATAAATTGCCGTTCTCTTACCAGGATAATCGTGTCGATAATAAACATACTGCTGTTGAAAAAAAAGAAAAAATTCTCCCGCAGGTCGCTGATGTAACAATTAGCATTAAGCCTCCCGCCTATACTGCAAGACCCGAAAGAGAACAGGATGAATTCAATTTAAATATTGAAGACGGAGCATCGGTGAAATGGCAATTGAAAACAACTGAACCAGTTCATTCAATAAGACTAACATTTAATGATTCGGCTGTTGTATCATTACAGGCGACTGATGGCTCCAAACAGTTATGGACAAGTGATAAATTCATTCCAGCTGCCGGGTTTTACCAGCTGGTTATAGACAGCAGTCTTTCAGATTTATATAAGATTGAAACGATCCGCGACCTGGCACCGGTAATACATATTCAATCGCCGAAACAGTATACAACAATAGATTATGGCGAACCGGAACAGGTAGTAGCACGGGTAGACATGACGGATGATTATGCTGTCAGTGACGCATATATCACTGCAACGATAGCAAGCGGTAGCGGCGAAGCGGTGAAGTTTAAAGAGCAAAAAATTTCATTAACGGGATTTACCGGGGGCAGACAGGAATATCATTTACAAAAATTACTATCACTGCGTGCGCTTGGTTTGCAACCGGGTGATGAATTGTACTTCTATGTAAAAGCAACCGACAACCATAAGCAGGAAACACGGTCAGATATTTATATCATCAATCTCCCTGACACGGCACAATTGATGAGTCTTGAGGGATTAGCAAATGGAATTAACCTGAAACCGGAATATTTCAGAAGCCAACGGCAAATTATTATTGAAACAGAACAACTGTTGAGAGATAAAGACACGATCAGCACCGAAACATTTAAGAACAGAAGCAATAACCTTGGCATTGATCAGAAAATGCTGCGTCTTCGTTATGGAAAATTTCTAGGTGAAGAAAATGAATCAGGCGTTTTCGAAGGTGAAAATCTGAATGATTTAAGCGATCCTTCCAATTTCAGCAATGCTGAAAAATTGAAAGATGCGTTTACTGATAAGCATGATAATGCAGAAGATGCTACATTTCTTGAGCCGGAAGTAAAAAACCAATTGAAAGCGACATTGACTGAAATGTGGAACGCCGAATTACAACTCCGGACGTTCAAACCAAAAGAAGCGCTGCCTTTTGAATATAAGGCTTTGCGGTTATTAAAGGATCTGCAACAGAAGTCAAGAGTTTACGTAGCGAAAACAAATCAAAAAACCACGCCGCTTGATCTGCAAAAAAGGTTAACGGGTGATTTGAGTAAAATAACAAGCCCGGCACTGCAAAAAAATATTGAAGCAAATGATGACCCGCAATTACCCGTGCGAACTGCATTGCAATGGTTGGACCAGCTGCGGATCTCGCGCAAAACAGAAGGTGTTCCGGTTGACGTGATGCGCCTGGCGAATATAAAACTCAACGATAAAGCAATACAAAAGCCGTCGGTGTATCTGCCATCGGTGCAGGCTATGCGAAAAATCATGGATGGTTGGAAAAACGGTAATATCAGGGAGGAGGATATCATAGCTGCTGAAAATGGATTGCAAAAATTGCTAACCGAACCTGAACTTATGCCGTCAGCTCCGGCAACTTCTTCAGAGCAATTAAGCAAACAATATTTTAAGAACCTGCAAAAACAGCGGCCATGATGTTTTGGTACTGCATTCTTGTTGCTGCTTTTGCCCTGGTGGCATTTTTATCCGTAAAAGAATGGAAACGAACAAACCGTTCCAGGCTGGCACTCCGGCTCGTTGCATCTTTGTCAGCCGTCCTTAGCATTGTAATATTGTCATATCCAGATAAAAAAGAACCACAGCAGCGTCAGTCATCAAAAGTAATTGTTCTGACAGGTGGATTTAATACAGATACGTTGATCCGTTTATTACAAACAAATAAAAGCACACCTCTTTTCTCGACCGATTATTCATTGATACAAACATCACCCAAACAAAAAATAAAATGGATACCCGATCTCGCCGGTTTTTTTTCACAACACGCAAAAGATTCGGTGTATATACTTGGAAATGGATTTACAAATGAAGAGCTATCCCTGTTGAAGGGTCATTCTTTTTTCTACAAACCCACTGCTTTGAAACCAACTGTTAGTTCAATACATTGGCAAAAGGAGATAAAATCCGGAGCGCCGTTGACTATCCAGGGAAAATATGATAACAATTCGGGCCGCGACGTCGCTATTCAGTTGCTCGCTTTCGGTGAAGTATGCGATTCTTTAATCATTAAACCAGGCATACAAAAAGAATTCTCCCTGAGCACCGTTCCCAAACATAGAGGAAGAGCGGTTTACTCGTTTCTCGCTTTATCAGGGAAAGACACGCTTCAAAACGAACCGGTACCCATCGAGGTAGAATATAAGAGCCCGCTGAGAATTCTTATCCTGTCTTCCTCTCCCGATTTTGAAAAAACATTTTTGAAAAACCGACTGGCGCAACATGGCTATGAAATAATAATAAATACATCCATCAGCAAAAACAAAAATGATGAGCAGTTTTTAAATACGGCAAAAGCGGCGAATATGCACACCTCATCCTATCTTGACAACGTTGATGTATTAATTGCTGATGATAAGTCATTGGCTCAATTGTCCGCTTCCGCATCGTATGCCATAAGGTCTGCAATTGAAGATAACGGGCTTGGGATGATCATTAAATTAAGCGACGAAAAAAGTGCGTCGTCTTTTTATAGTCAAAAATTTCCGTTGGTTCAATTAAAACAAGATAAAAAACCGTTCATACCAATACATTCGTCATTAAATGACAGCGATAAATACAAACTGAAGATAGATGAACCGCTTTGCCTTCGCTCACAAAATGAAATTCAACCGTTGCTGCAGGATGAACAAGCGAACATTTATGCCGCAAATTATATGTATGGACAAGGAAGGATAGTAGCGACAACACTTAATAACACCTATACATTGGCTCTTACGGGAAATAACAAAGCATGGCAATCACTTTGGGCACTTCTTCTGGATAAGGCAGCAAAAAAAACAATCGCGGACAAAACAGGATATGCAGGCACCAGCTTTTCATTTACAGATCAGCCTACGCCTATCGTTCTCGAAACGAGTAAAGTGGCCGCTTTGCAACGGCTGAATGCCAATGAGCAGATCAGCATGCTGCAGCATCCAAATCTCTCCTATCTATGGCAGGGATCATACTGGCCACGAAAAAGTGGTTGGCAAACTTTGATACAGGGTGATGGCGATACAAAAAACTGGTTCGTGTATGACCCAAAAAACTGGAAAGATCTAAGGGATTACACTAAAATAAATGCGATGAAACAGTATGTGAAAGAGCATCCTGTTTCTTTTTTACCGCAGACCGAAGGAGAGAACGATAAACCGACGTCTGATGTAAAATTATACCTGGTAATCCTGTTTTTTATTTGTTGCGGCTTTTTATGGATTGAGCAAAAACTGTCTTAAACCTGCTAAAATCTGTTATAAAAAAAGAAGTAGATTGCCAAATCACATGATGCCGATAGCAAGAGATGAGACGACAATTTTGCCTATCGTTTGTTGTTTCGGCATTTCACCAGCGTGAACTATATTTTCTACAAATAATACTATATTTCACGCCGGCTCAAGAGAAAACTGAATGCATGAGTCAGACCAACTGCACTTCCATTCTATTGTTTAACCCAACAACTATTTACGTTGAAAAGAAAAGATTTTCTGCAACTATCCGCATTAGGATTAGGCGGACTCGTGTTGCCGGATCTTTCCTCTGCCAATGCCATCGATCCTTTACAGGCATTGAATGATGGAATAGACACCGCACAAAAGAAACAACTCGCCGACATTGCCCTGAATGCAGCAAAAGCCAGGGGCGCCTCGTATGCTGATGTTCGCATTGGCCGTTACCTGAACCAATTTGTTGTAACAAGAGAAAAACGCGTGCAAAACATCGCCAATACCGAATCCTATGGAATCGGTATACGCGTTATCGCCAATGGCGCATGGGGTTTTGCTGCAACAAACAAAGTGACAAAAGATGATATTGCAAAGGCTGCTGAAAAAGCGGTAGCTGTTGCAAAAGCAAATGCAAAAATCTTATCCGAACCGGTGCAATTGGCACCGCAAAAAGGATACGGTGAAGTGAGCTGGAAAACGCCCATCGAAAAAAACGCGTTTGAAGTTCCGGTAAAAGATAAAGTCGATCTCCTTTTATCCGTAAATGCCGCGGCGCTTGACGGCGGTGCAAACTTTATCAATTCAGTCATCATGGCTGTTAATGAGCAAAAATATTTTGCCTCAACCGACGGCTCGTATATTGACCAGGATATTCACCGGATGTATCCTTTCTTCAATGTAACGCGAATTGATAAAGCATCAGGAAAATTCCAGACAAGACAATCGTTAAGCTCGCCGGTGGGAATGGGATATGAATATCTCACATCACTTGGCGACAGCAAAGTAACGGGTGTGGTCACACGCTACCGCAACCGGTACGATATGCTTGAAGATGTGAAATTCGCTGCGTCGAATGTGGAAGAAAAGATAAAAGCGAAAAGTGTAGAACCGGGTAAGTATGATTTGTTGCTGGATCCTTCTCATTTATGGTTAACAATTCATGAATCGGTGGCGCATCCTACTGAACTGGATCGCGTGCTTGGTTATGAAGCAAACTTTGCCGGTACAAGTTTTCTTACGCTTGACAAATGGCGCTCAAAGAATTTTCACTTCGGAAGCAAGTTGGTGAATATTGTTGCCGATAAATTACAACCAGGTTCTCTTGGCGCCGTTGGCTACGATGATGAAGGAGTGAAATGTGGACAATGGGAGTTGATCAAAGACGGTGTGCTGATTAATTACCAGGCTATCCGCGACCAGGCGCATATCATCGGGTTGAACCAGTCGCAAGGCTGCTGTTATTCTCAAAGCTGGAAAGACGTGCAGTTTCAACGCATGCCGAATGTGTCTTTAAAACCGGGCTCCGGAAAATTATCTGTGGATGATATGATAAAGAATATTGAAAAAGGAATTTACATTATTGGCAACGGTTCTTTTTCAATTGACCAGCAACGTTATAATTTCCAATTTGGCGGCCAGCTATTTTATGAAATCAGGAATGGCAAAATCGTGGGTATGCTGAATGATGTGGCCTACCAGGCAAATACACAGGAATTTTGGAATTCCTGTACTGCTATCGCCGATCAAAGCGACTACAGGCTGGGTGGCGCATTTAATGATGGGAAGGGACAACCTTCACAATCGAATGCTGTATCGCATGGCAGCTCTACCACACGGTTCAACGGGATCAATGTTATTAACACGGCAAGAAAAATATAGAAACAATTATGGCAATTTTAAATAAAGACGAAGCACAGGCACTATTAAAAAAAGTGCTGAGCTTTTCAAAAGCGGATGAATGCGAAGCCGGCCTGAATGGGTCAGAAGGAGGCAATATCCGCTATGCACGCAACAGTGTATCTACAGCCGGCGACATCAGTCAACTAACGTTGGCGGTTACCTCGTATTTTGGGAAACGGTCCGGCACAGCTACGATCAATGAATTTGATGATGCTTCTTTGGAGAAAGCGGTGCGGAGAGCAGAAGAGTTGGCAAAACTGGCACCTGAAAATCCTGAATATGTTCCATTGCTGGGGCCGCAATCGTTTAAAGAATCTAAATCGTTTGTACCGGCAACGGCTGCGATTACGCCAGATGACCGGGCAGATGCAGTCGGAAAAAGTATCAATGTTTCCAAAGATGCAAAATTGGAAGCAGCCGGTTTTATAGAAAATGAAACTTCTTTTTCTGCCATTCAAAATTCAAAAGGACTATTTGCTTATGATACCGGAACGGATGTTACATTTTCTGTTACCACGAGAAACGCAGAAGGTACGGGTTCCGGTTATGCAGCAAGAGGTTTTAACGATATAAAAAAGCTGGACACGCTGAGTGCTACCAGGATCGCTGCACAAAAGGCAAACAGCTCTATCGGCGCAAAGGCAATCGAACCGGGAAAGTATACAGTGATACTTGAACCTGTTGCCGGAACTTATTTTTTAGAAAATCTTTTCAGGGGATTTGATGCACGCAGTGCCGATGAAGGTCGCAGCTTTATGAGTAAAGCGGGTGGCGGCAATCGCCTGGGTGAAAAACTGATGGATGAAAAAGTAACTATCTATTCTGATCCGTTTAACGATGACTTGCCCTCTTCTACATGGAGCAACGATGGGCAACCGTTAGATAAAATGAGCTGGGTAGAAAAAGGCGTTGTAAAGAATTTAACTTATACGCGTTATTGGGCACAAAAGTCAAATGTAAAACCGGTTCCATTCGGTTCGAATGTGATTATGGAAGGCGGTGATCAATCTTTGGAAGATATGATCAAGAGTACTGAGCGCGGTGTATTGGTATCCAGGCTTTGGTATATCCGTATGGTAGATCCGCAAACACTATTACTTACCGGCCTCACAAGAGACGGGACTTTTTATATTGAGAATGGTCAGATAAAACATCCAATTAAAAATTTCCGCTTTAATGAGAGTCCGGTTATTGCACTCAATAATATTGAAGCATTGGGCAAACCTGAAAGAAGTATAAGTGTGGAATCCTATCGCAGTTATTTAATTCCGCCGATGAAGATCAGGGATTTTACATTTTCATCGTTGTCGGATGCTGTGTGATGGTTTCAGGCAATAAGCTATATGCTGTATGCTATAAGCAATAAGCTTTAAGCGTTGATTTGCGGGAAATGAAAACGCGGAGGAGTGGTACAGAATCGTTTTTTTGCGTGGGAATGCGCCTGGTCCAACATTTCTTTGCCCGAAAACGTTTGCAGTGGCTTTAAATTTTATTCAAAACTGTCTAACACATCTTAGACAGTTTTTTTTAATCCTGCTGGATTTTGTATACTGTTCAAAAAAAATCATTCTTTCGTAAATAATCATCATCTCTTATTAAGGGTGGTGAATGAATTGAATTTTCTATAGTCATTCTTCTTTAGTTTTACCAATGATAATTTTGTGTGTGTTGATTATTATCGAACGTTGCAAAAAAAATTTACGAGGTATTGTGACATATACCATTCTTACAGAGAAATCATAACTTTATCAAAATTGTCTGCTACCTCTTGACGACCTCAGTTAATTTGTTCATTCATTAAATCCCAATCAACTTGAAACGAAGAGATTTCCTTTACAACTCCGGCCTCGGCGTTGGTTCATTATTGTTGCCCGCTACCGGGCTGTTTGCAAAAACAGTTCCCCTGGATCAGCCGTGGACGACAGTAGACACCGCCGACAAAAAACGAATGGCCGACATCGCGCTTAATGCTGCGAAAAGCAAAGGTGCAACGTACACGGATGTACGAATTGGCCGTTACCTGAATCAATTTGTTGTTACACGCGAAGACAAAGTGCAGAACATCGTGAACACCGAGTCGTATGGTATGGGTATTCGTGTAATTGCAAACGGCGCCTGGGGTTTCGCAGCCACCGACAACATGACAAATGACAGCATTGCAAAAGCAGCAGCACTTGCAGTTTCCATTGCGAAAGAGAATTCGAGATTATTGAAAGAACCGGTTCAATTAGCTCCTCAAAAAGGATACGGCGAAGTGAGTTGGAAAACACCAATCAAAAAGAATGCGTTTGATGTACCTATAAAAGAGAAGGTAGATCTCTTGTTGAATGTAAATGGTGAAGCGATGAAGGCAGGAGCAAATTACATTACTTCTTTAACCTTCCTCGTAAACGAGCAGAAATATTTTGCATCGTCTGAAGGTTCCTATATCGACCAGGATATTCATCGTGTATGGCCGGCTTTCTTTATTACAACTATTGATTCAGCAACCGGGAAATTTGAAACAAGAAATTCACTCAGCGCACCTTCGGGTATGGGCTGGGAATACATGGATGCAAGACCGGAAGATAAAATTCACAGCGCAACAACTCTTTATAACAAGAGCTATGATATGCTGGAAGATGCAAAAGCAGCAGGAAGACAAACCGGCGAAAAATTAAAAGCGAAATCGGTGGAGCCCGGCAAATATGACCTGGTTCTTGATCCATCGCATTTATGGCTAACAATTCACGAATCTGTCGGCCATCCTACCGAACTGGATCGTGTGTTGGGGTACGAAGCGAATTTTGCGGGAACCAGTTTTCTTACATTGGATAAATGGCAATCAAAGAAATTCAACTTTGGTAATAAATTAATCAACATAAAAGCAGACCGTTTACAACCGGGTTCGCTCGGTGCCATGGGATACGATGACGAAGGCGTGAAATGCGGAGAATGGGATCTGATCAAAGACGGCATATTGGTGAATTACCAGGTTATACGCGACCAGGCACATATACTGGGCCTCAAACAGTCGCAGGGTTGTTGCTATGCAGATAGCTGGAGCGATGTACAATTTCAGCGTATGCCAAACGTATCGCTGCAACCGGGAAAAGAAAAGAAATCGGTTGATGACATTATTAAAGGTGTTGAAAAAGGAATCTATATTGTCGGCGATGGTTCATTTTCGATTGACCAGCAGCGTTACAATTTCCAGTTTGGCGGCCAGTTGTTTTATGAAATCAAAAATGGTAAAATAGCCGGTATGCTGCGCGATGTAGCTTACCAATCCAATACGCAGGAGTTCTGGAATTCCTGTGCAGCGATTGCCGATGCAAGAGACTATCGCCTCGGCGGTGCGTTTGGTGACGGTAAGGGACAACCGCCGCAGAGTAACTCTGTATCGCACGGCGCTGCCACGGCCCGTTTTAATGGAATCAATGTTATTAACACCGCAAGAAAAATCTAACCCCATGCCGATATTAACTAAAGACGAGGCGCAAGCCTTAATGAAAAAAGTTCTCAGCTATTCCAAATCCGAAGAGTGTGAAGTAAATCTGAATGGAAGCGACAACGGGAATATTCGTTATGCACTCAATTCAGTATCTACCAGCGGAGGTATAAGCCAGAATCAATTGGTCGTACAATCAGCATATGGAAAAAAATCCGGTGTTGCCACGATAAACGAGTTTGACGATGCTTCGCTTGAAAAAGTGGTAAAGCGTTCTGAGGAATTGGCAAAACTTGCCCCGGACAATCCCGAATATGTTTCTATCCTTGGCCCGCAAACTTACGAATCGGATTCTAAGACATTTGAAGCTGCTACTGCCGCTATCGATGCAAAATTCAGAGCGGACCAGGTACAGAAAAGCCTGCAGATTGCAAGAGACAATAAACTTACGGCAGCAGGGTTTTTAGAAAACAGTGCGGGTTTCGCAGCGATGATGAACAGTAAAGGTTTATTTGCGTACAATACCAGTACCAATGTCAACTTTAATGTTACGCTTCGTACAGCTGAAAGTACCGGTTCCGGCTATGCGATCAGAGGCTATACCGATGTAAACAAACTGGATGTTGCAGCGGCGACACAAATCGCGGCAAAAAAAGCAACGGGTTCCGCAGGGGCTAAAGCGATAGAGCCCGGAAAGTACACTGTGATCCTGGAACCCGCTGCAGGTATGGTACTGCTCGAACAATTAATTTTCAACCTTGATGCGCGGCAGGCGGAAGAAGGCAGAAGCTTTTTGAGCAAAGCAGATGGCAAAACAAAACAGGGTGAAAAAATTGTTGATGAGCGGGTAACAATCTATTCTGATCCTCATAACGCCGACTTGCCTACATCCGTATGGACCGGTGATGGAAGACCACAGGAAAAAATAAACTGGATAAATAAAGGTGTGGTTGAAAATCTTTATTATTCCAGGTATTGGGCACAAAAGAAAAATGTGAAAGCGATACCGGGCCCTGATTCATTTATTATGAATGGCGGCACTTCTACATTAGAAGACCTGATAAAAAGTACGGAAAAAGGTGTTCTTGTTACCAAACTCTGGTATATCCGTTCTGTAGATCCGCAAACACTATTGCAGACAGGCCTCACCCGCGACGGGACGTTTTATATTGAAAATGGCCAGATAAAATTCCCGATAAAGAATTTCCGTTTTAATGAAAGTCCCGTGATTATGCTGAATAATGTCGACGCGTTTGGAATACCGGAACGCATTGTAAGTACCGAGTCGAATACGCATGCATTGATTCCGCCGATGAAGCTGAGAGATTTCACGTTCACGTCGCTGTCTGACGCGATTTAAAAAGTTAAATACATGTATCAAAACCTTTACAGCATTAGCCTGTAAAGGTTTTTTCTTGCCTGCAACGTACCCTTCACAGCCATGATCAAGTTGTCTTCACTTACCTTAATTTTATACGTTTGAATTAAACGCATCATCACCCTTATGACGAAAATAAAAGTAATAGCATTCGATGCTGACGATACACTCTGGGAAAATGAACCCTATTTCCTGGAAACCGAGAAAAAACTTTGCGCCCTGCTGGAAGATTTTCTTCCCCAGCACACAACTTCCCAGGAATTGTTTAAAACGGAGATGGCCAATCTCTCACTCTATGGGTATGGCATAAAGGGATTCATGCTTTCCATGATTGAAACAGCCATCCGGGTTTCGGATAAAACTATAAATAACGAGATTATTGAAAAAATAATACAGTATGGTAAAGAACTGCTTGCAAAACCTATTGAACTGCTGGACGGAGTGGAAGAAGTATTGCAAACGTTAAAAGGCAAATACCGCCTGGTTGTGGCTACCAAAGGTGATCTGCTGGACCAGGAACGAAAACTGAAAAAATCGCAACTGGAACATTACTTTCATCATGTAGAAGTAATGAGTGAAAAGGGCGAACCTGATTACATCAAACTCATCAAACACCTGGATATAAAACCGGAGGAATTTTTAATGTTGGGTAATTCATTAAAATCGGATATCATGCCTGTACTTGCCATTGGCGGACACGGCATTCACATTCCCTATCATACTACCTGGGCGCATGAACACGTAGAGTATTCAATCGAACATCCGAACTTTAAACAAGTTGTACGTATCAAAGAGATCTTACCATTCTTAATTCAATGAAAACGCAATTAAATATAACCGACTGGACCAGAAAAGATCATTTTAATTTCTTCAAACAATTTGACGAACCATTTTTTGGCGTGACGATACCTGTTGATTGTACAAATGGCTATACAGTTTGCAAACAAAATAATTTTTCTTTCTTTTTGTATTACCTGCATGCATCGTTGAAAGCGGCTAATACCATTGAGCCGTTCAGGTATAGAATTGAAGGTGATTCCGTTTTTATATTCGATATAATAAACGCCTCTCCTACTATTAACCGGCCCGACGGAACGTTTGGCTTTGCGTATATAACTTACAAAGAAAACGTTGCTGACTTCGCAAAAGGTGCAAAAACCGAAATAGATAAAGTAAGAGGCAGCACAGGACTTATTCCATCGGTCACCGGTGAAAATGTAATTCACTATTCCTCTTTGCCCTGGATAAATTTTACAAGCTTATCGCATGCAAGGAGTTTTTCATTTAAAGATTCTATCCCAAAAATTTCATTCGGGAAAATGACAGAGACTAATGGCACAAGATCAATGCCCGTCTCTATTCATGTTCACCACGGTTTGATGGATGGCTATCATGTTGCACAATTTATCGAGTTGTTTCAACAAAACATGAATAGCGATCCTGACCTTTAAAAAAAAGGCATCCTGTTTAAAGGATGCCCCGGATGTATATGTGAAGCTGATTGAATGTACTTAATGTCTTGCCTGTGCATCGTGTTTCTGGCGGTAGATAGCACGGCTGGTGCGGTTTTCTTCTCTACGTAATTTTCTTCGTTCAGCACTGCTTACATTTCCATCTGATTTAGCGACTCTTTTGTCATGCTGAATCTTTGCTTCTCTTGTTTCAAGCTTTGCTGTTTCCTTTGCGGTCAATTCGCCGTTTTTAGCGCCATGGGCTATGCGCTTTTGCTGACGCTCCTGGCGGTGACTGATCCGTGGTGTTTTTGTTTGTGAATAAGAGGTTGATGCGATCATTATAAAAGCCATTGATAAGGCCACAGTGATAAGTTTAATATTCATGATGCTTTGTTTTTAAATGCACTTTTAAGACCGACCCATAAGAACGTGGTTTAAATGCCGGCAGTCAATAGCCTTAAAAAATATAGTTAATCATCCGGGTGAGCAGAAGGGAGGTAATCGTAAATGTACCCCCGTTAAAAATCCCCGGCCGGGAATTTAAACTTCTGGCTGGTTAATCTGTCTATGGGACAGCAATTACGGAAACATATGCTCCATCAATAAAGTCCCGTTTGATTTGTTTTATAGGTGGCCGGTTTTTAAACCGGCCTTTTTTTTACCATAATAGATTGCTGAAAATCATTCAAAAGACAAACCAGCAGCCGTTACAATTTCTGCAACTATTTTTAACTATCATTCAAAGCAAAAAATTGTAAATAGTATTTTTACTTTTCTCCTTTAATAATATAATAAGCAACACTTGCATCGGAGTAATTTTTGTTTTATCATTGTGTTTCCAAACTAATACGGCATTAATACTACACTATGCCTGTATCAAAACTCCGATAGACATACAGAAAAGCCCGCTAAGCTAACTACTGACTACACTTCCGGAAGAACCCTCAGGAAATTATTTACTTTAATCACGTAACTACATTAAACCCTTGACGTAGTATGAAAACTATTATCCGCTTTTCTGTCTTTATTATTCTCGTGCTTTGTACAGCGAACTTCTCAGAAGCTCAAACTTTTCCAACTGGTTTTTCAATTACTAATATCGGTTCAGGCTGGGATCAACCTGTCGGTGCAGTTTTTTCAAAAGATGGTAAAAAGCTTTTTGTTTGGCAAAAAGGTGGTAAAGTATATGTGTGCAACTGGAACAACGGTAGTCAAACGTATGTTAAACAAACAACACCGGTTCTTGATATTTCACCAGAGGTTGGCGACTGGCGGGATTTTGGATTGATGGGTTTTGCACTCGACCCCAATTTTGACACAAACGGATTGATTTATTTGCTCTACGTAGTGGACCGGCATTATTTAATAAACTACGGCACGCCTTCTTATAACCCGGCGACAAATGAATATTATGCCGCAACTATTGGAAGGATCACGCGATATAAAACCGTTACCGGCGGCAGTAATTTAACTGCTGATTTAACAACACGAACAATTCTTTTGGGCGAAACTAAAAGCACGGGCATTCCTATCTTACATCAATCTCATGGTGTAGGTTCGCTTGCTTTTGCTGCAGATGGAACGTTAATTGCTTCATGTGGAGATGGCGCAAGCTATACAACAACAGATGCAGGTAGTTTGAGTGTAACGTATTATGCACAGGCATTGACTGACGGAATAATCAGACCAGAAGAGAATGTAGGATCTTTCCGGTCACAATTGATCAATTCACTAAATGGAAAAATATTAAGGATTGATCCGGTGACGGGAAATGGTATTGCGAGTAATCCTTTTTATGATGCCGCGAACCCGCGGGCACCAAAATCGAGAGTATGGGCTTTGGGCTTCCGTAACCCGTTCCGTTTTACCATTAAGCCTAATAGTGGTTCAACAAACCCGGCCGCAGGTGATATTGGTGAAATATATGTGGGAGATGTGGGCTACAATACATACGAAGAAATGGATATCGTAGAAAAAGGTGGAACAAATTTCGGATGGCCGCTTTTTGAAGGACAGACAACATTAACCGCATATGCGAGTCAGAATACACCGAACAAAGATGAGCCGAATCCGTTATTTGGCAGCGGAGGATGTACACAACAGTATTTCTTCTTTAATAATCTCTTAAAACAGGAAACTGCAGACGCAAGCACCACGGTATACAACCCGTGTAATTCGTCTGTAGCAATTACGGGCGGCAATCCAAATCGTTTCACACATCATCGGCCGGCTCTTGACTGGAAGCACGGAACAAATAGCTCACGCGTTCCCGTTTTCAACGGAAATCTCGCTGATGTGGCACAGTTAGGTACTGTGCAATCAGGCGTAGCAGGAACTCCGTTCGCCGGTAATTGCAGTGTTGGTGGCACCTGGTATACAGGTTCAAGTTTTCCCGTGGAATATCAGAACACTTATTTGTTTGCGGATTATGGTACCAATTTTTTAAAGCGGGCAACTATGAATACGTCTACTCAATTGCAAAAGGTCGACCCGTTTGCTTCCGGGTTTGGTGCGATTGTTTGTGTTGTTGAGAATCCGCTTGATGGCAGCATCGTTTGTATCGATTTGGGTAGTGCATCAAATCCTGTAAAGAAAGTTAAATATGGCGGTAGCCTGCCTCCGGTCGTTGTTATGAGCGCTGATAAAAAGTATGGCCCGTCTGCTCTTACTGTAAATTTCACAGGCAATGCTTCGTATGATCCTGAAGGATCTGCTATCACATACAAATGGGATTTTGGAGGGGGCCAAACAAGTACGTCTGCTAATCCATCACACAATTTTACTGCGCCGGCAAATACACCGAAAAAATTTGTAGTCAAACTGACTGTAAAAGATAACATGAACCTCAGCACAACAGACAGCATAATTATCTCAGTGAATAACACGCCGCCTGTTGTAAATATTATCAGCCCGGTTAAAAATTCAAATTACATCATCGGGGCCGATTCAATTTATACTTTGCAGGCCGTTGTTGTCGATGCAGAACATACCGATAACCAGTTACAATACCAGTGGCAGACTATACTGAGACACAGTAACCATCAGCATGCTGAAGAAATAGATACGGATCATGTAACGTCCGCTTTAATTTCAAGAATAGGATGCAATGGCGAAACGTATTACTGGAAAATAATGCTCACAGTAACTGATGCAGCAGGGCTTTCTACGGTTGACTCTTCGTTGATATTCCCGCTTTGCCAAAGCGGAATAATTCTACCGGTTACACTTACTTCTTTCGGAGTTAATACGCAGGGTCATGTAAACCTTGTTAAATGGACGACCGATGCGGAGGTCAACGGCAAATATTTTATTCTCGAGCGCAGCATCAACGGACAGGATTTCTCACCAATAAACAAACAAGCTGTGAAAAACCTGCCCGGTAAACAGACATACTCATACGCCGATGAAAAATATAGCCCCGGTGTAAATTATTACCGCCTTCAAATGACGGATATTGATGGCAGTTATACTTATTCTAAAATAATGAAAGTATATAATGGAAGCGGCACGAGTGACAAACTGTTGATCACGCCTAATCCTGTCGTAAAAGAATTTACATTATCTACTTCGTTTCCCGAGAATGGGCCGGTATCCATTCGCATCACCGATGTAAACGGGAAGGTCGTAAAACAGCTAAGTGATAATGTAAGCCGGGGTAGCGTCATAATACAGATCTATGATCTTGAAAGGCTACAGTCCGGCACTTATTTTCTCGAAGTAAAACAAAAAGACTACGTTCGAACCGCCAAGTTTGTAAAATTAGATTAAGCAGTTACGTACGTTATTTTTAAAATCATTCCGGCTAACCAACTCACCTGGAAGTCCTGCACCTGGAAAGGTGCAGGCAACCTTCCGAATTAAACACACTTGCGGATTGTTTCGTTTTTATTCAGTGATCTCCCTCCTTCAAATTTGTCAGTCAATCACAATTTGAAACTGTAACAGAAAAAATCAATAACCGGTTTTGACAGAAAACCGGTAATGTGGCTGCGCATTTTGTCACTTAACAAAGATGGTACAGGGATTGAAGGATTTTTTCCATGATTCAATTAATTAATTCGGATACGCAATTGCTGGATGCGTATTCGCAAACGATAAGCCAGGTATATACTTCCATTTCTCCTTCTGTTGTACATATCAGGAATGTTGGCGGTAAAGAACGTAAAGGAAACAAAAAAGAAGGAAATGACTCCATGGGATCGGGCTTTATTATTTCATCGGACGGGTATATTATCAGTAATCACCACGTAGCGGAAGGCGCTAAAGCTTTATATATCACGCTTGACGATGGCACAGTACTGAATGGTGAGCTTAAGGGCAGTGATGCATCGACAGACATCGCCGTAATAAAAGTAGATGGCAGAAATTTTAAGGCGTTGCATTTCGCAAATTCAGATGAACTAAAACCCGGACAGATTGCTGTTGCTATTGGTAATCCTTATGGTCTTCAACAGACAGTTACGGCGGGTGTTGTCAGCGCGATCGGCAGAAGTTTACGTGCAGGAAACGGACGATTGATAGATGATGTCATACAAACAGATGCCTCACTGAACCCGGGAAATTCCGGCGGTCCATTATTGAATTCTTCCGGCGATGTAATTGGTGTAAATACTGCCGTCATTGCCGCTGCTCAGGGAATTTGTTTCGCCGTTTCGTCTAACCTGGCCAGTTATATCGCCGGGCAAATTATTATGAAAGGAAAAGTGAACCGTGCCCTGATCGGAATTGCCGGCCAATCGGTAACACTGTCCAACAGGATGCGGGAGTATAATCACATCAATAATAAAACAGGAATATTTGTTTTTGAAGTGATGCAGATCAACGCACTCAATCACCGGAAGATTCAATACGGTGATATTATTGTTCAGTTCAATGGTAAACCGGTTGAATCTATAGACAGGCTATTTAAATATCTTTCTGAAGATGTAATAGGCTCACCCGTTCAACTGGGTTTATTGAGAGAAGGTAGGCTGATGCAGGTTACTATTGTACCGGAACCGTCGGCAAACTAATGTTGAAAGTTAAAAGTTGAAGATTTGTTACGGGAGAAAATTTCTTTATCGTAATGAAACTCCCGATCTGCGTACGACAAATCTTCAACTTTCAGCCTTCATCGTTCAACCTTTGCTCTGTTTTGTATCTTTTTTCTTCATGGCCATATGTGTCATCTTCCCATTCATCCACACACAATCGCCATCTTTCAGCTTACTCGTCTTTCCGTCCTTTGTTTTTACTGTGCCGTCTGCAGATACAACTGTGCCATTCGATAAGGTGACATCACTCGTCAGGTCGGTCGTATTCCCGTCTTTCATTTGTACAACCTTCCCATCTTTCATCATGATACAATCCTTGTGCGCTGTTTTGTGAGCCTGGTCAGCAGTTTGAGCATTTACAAGAACCACTGCGAAAACTGCAACCAGCATTGCAAGCATTTTTTTCATAAAGCAAAATTTTAAATGAATAATGATAAACAGATTTTCGTTTGTCCTGGAATGGGGCAAACCGTACTAATGGAGAAGGGTGAATGTTTATTTCACAGCAACAATACTGCCAGCGTTTTAAAAAGGTTTTAAATAAAGTTGTGGATTATTTTCCATAGCAGGTAGTGATTATAGTAGGCATGTTATTTTAACCGTTGTATAAAATTCATAATGAAACCTGCGAAACAGAAGAAACATCCCGATCCGATAAAGGGCAAAGAAGAAGTGCAAAAGAACCCCGATAAGCGTATCGACCAGGATTTTGAGGGCTATCCTCATCACCCGGCCAACGAAGAAATGATAAAGCCCGAAAGCGATACGCAGAAAAAAACCGCAGGCACCCACCCTCAATCAAAAAAAGGAAAATAATATGAGAACAGCAGCAATTATCTTAATCGTCGCCGGTTTACTTATGCTCATTTTCAGAGGAATCAGTTATACCCGCGAAAAGAAGGTCGTCGACATCGGCCCGGTTGAAATAAATAAAAAAGAAAGACATTCCGTGAACTGGCCGGTTTATGCGGGAGGCATCGCTATAGCCGCCGGCGCAATCATGTTGGTCGCAGGCAGAAAAAACAACTCAGTTTAGCAATTAACGGCATTCTCTGTTTTGCAACAGCATTATGGATAAATCCGTTAATTTCCCTGCATGAAAACAAGCAGATCAATCAGTACTATCTTTACTGATGTAGGTGGAGTATTACTGACAAACGGTTGGGGACGCAGCGGGCGCAAAAAAGCGATCGAAGTGTTTAACCTCGATCCTGTTGAAACAGAGGAACGACATCATCTTACTTTTGACACCTATGAAGTAGGCAAACTCAGCCTGGATGAATACCTTGATCGGGTTGTCTTTTACCAGGAAAGAAATTTTAGCAAAGATGATTTTCGGGGATTCATGTTTGAACAATCACAGCCTTATCCCGAAATGATTGAATTGCTTCAGTTATTAAAGGCGAAATACAATCTAAAAATAGCTGTAGTGAACAATGAAGGACGGGAACTGAATGATTACCGGATTAAAAAATTTAACCTTCACTCTTTTGCTGATTTTTTTATCTCTTCCAGTTTTGTCCACTTCAGAAAACCTGATGCTGATATTTTTCGCATAGCTGTAGACGTGGCACAGGTCGCTGTAAACGAAATCGTGTATATCGATGACCGGCCTCTTTTTGTACAGGTTGCCGAAAGTCTCGGGCTGAAAGGTATCGTCCACACGAATTATGACAACACAGTCAACGAGCTCAAGATGATTGGCCTGGAATATTGAAAGCTAAATATTAAAAATTAAAGGTTGAAAGTTTTTACACAGCTTTCAACCTTTAACTATCAACCTTTTTTTCCTTTCTCCCAACTATCCAATTGCGCAAGCAATTGCCACGAGCTCACTATATCATAAGCAAAAGAAACCTGTCTTGCCGGCATTTCTCCGCCTTTACCCTGCAACAGGGAATAGGCCGTATTCACCATTTGATCTTCATTCATTTGTCCATCGCCGAGAGAACTATAATATTTCATCTGTTCCTGCAAATCCTTTTTTAAAGACGCGGCAACTTTTTTTGCCAACGAAAAATCTTCTGCCAGGTAACAGGCCTGCAAAAACTGGGAAGCAATCGCATTATGCTGGTTACCACGATTCGCCGTCATGCCATAAGGAAAATCTTTCTCATTTACATTCTGATCAAAATGTTCCAATATATTTCTTGCCTCCTGTTTTCTTCCTGCCTGTGCCAGGCTTATCGCTACCTGCGCATGTGCCAGCCTGATATAATTCATACGCCGGCGATTTTCTTCATCCATATAAACCGTACGCTTACTATTTTTTCTGCCATACGCAAATTTCTCCATGATGTTCTTATAAGCCACATCGTTATTTACTGCGTTGTTTTCAACCGGCACAAGCCGCCAGGTCATTCCATCCTGTCTTGCATACTTGCCAAGGCCAAGATCCGCAACTGTGCTTTGATTGGTAAAACAGATGGGACGTTTCCAATTGTTTGCTGCAATAACGGAAAGCATTGCGAGATCACTTCTTATTAAATATCGCTTGTTACTGATATCAAAATCAAGTTGATTCACGATTGCATCAGATTTTTCAACGGTGCCATTATTGCGCACTGCACTCATATCTACCGGTATGCTGAAACGGCAAACCGGCAATATATGCAGCATATCCCCATCCTGCGATTGACGCACATATCGCGGATCATCACTGCCCGTGACATTTTTCAACACAGTTAATAAGTCGTACGATTTGCTGCTGTCAAAATCATTTACCTTATCAAAATATACAACTTCCCTGTTGCTGCCGCGAACCTGCTCCGGTGTAAAAACTACGTCAACAGGATCGCTATCGTTTATTTTATACCGCAACTGGTCAATATACCAATCGGAAGCAAAAATGGTATTGACCACTACTCTTACATCACGACGTATACCTTCCACATTCTGCAAATACCATAGCATGTAGGTATCATTATCTTCCGCAGAAAAAAGAATTGCATTCTTCGGACAACTTTCGAGATAATTTTTAGCAATATCTCTTGCCAGTGTTTTATTACTGCGGTCATGGTCATCCCATTCCTGGTTGGCCATTAATACCGGAACAGCCAATGTACATAAACCCGCAGCAGCATAATTTGCAACAGGTAATTTCATGGCACGTTGTAATAACTCTTTCACTGCTATAACGCCGATGCCTATCCATATAGCGAATGCATAAAATGACCCTACATATGCATAGTCTCTTTCTCTCGGCTGATAGCCGGATTGGTTTAAGTAAACGACAATAGCCAAACCGGTAAAGAAAAATAATAGCAGGTTTACAAGGAAATCTTTTCGTTTGCGGCGATACTGAAATAATAAGCCGGCTATTCCCAATACCATTGGCAGCATGTATAACTTATTGTACGATTTATTTCCTTCATGCACGGTTTGGGGCAATTGTTTTTGATCTCCGTAAAATGCGTTGTCTATAAAAGAAATGCCGCTGACCCAGTTGCTGTCTCTCGCATTTCCAAATCCCTGCAGGTCATTTTGTTTACCGGCAAAATTCCACATGAAATACCGCAGGTACATCCAGCCGGCCTGGTATCGTGTGAAGTAACTGAGATTATCTTTCATGGTCGGGCTCTCCCCTTCCTCCAATCCTGAAAAACGACGATAGCAATCCTGCTGCTGGCGGTCATTGCCACTATCCCACATACGCGGAAAGAAATGAGCGGATGGCGTATTGCTCCAATCCATTTTCAGGATCTTCCCGGCTTCCTCGTACCGTTTCCCGAATTTCGTGTAGGCGGTACCGTTTTCCGTATAAGAAGGCCTGTCTGTAAAATCAGGGCCGTACATAATTGGCCAGTCATTATATTGCTGGCGGCCCAGGTAACCTGCCAGGCTAACGGGGTTATCCACGTTAAACATATCCACTGCCGGGTCTGCATTGGAACGGATCATCGTCGTCAAATAGGTTGAGTAACCGAGCAATAAAAATGTAATACTCCACAATGAAAGCTTCATTAAGCGGTATCCCTTTTTAGTAGCATAGCGCATGGCCAAAACAATAGCACCTGTAACTAACAAAAAGAAGAAAGCCATACCGGAGAAAAAAGGCAACTTTAGCTCGTTTACAAAATAAACATCCATAGCACCTGCTGCCTCTATGCTGGATTGGATGACAAATTTTTGTACGATACCGGTAATTCCGCAGCCAATAATAAATGCAAGAATGCCGCCCCATACCGTTGGCTTATAACGCCTGAAATAATACACCATGATGATCGCAGGAATAGTGAGCAGATTCAACAGGTGTACTCCTATTGAAAGCCCCATCATAAAAAAAATAAAAATAAGCCAGCGATCGCTTCCGGGTTGATCGGCACGCCGTTCCCATTTTAAAATAGCCCAGAAAACAAGTGCGGTAAAAAATGATGACAATGCATATACTTCACCTTCCACAGCACTATACCAGAATGAATCGGAGAACGTGTATGCCAATGCACCAACAACCCCGCAACTCATAATCGTAAAGATTTGTTGCGCCGTCAATAGTTCATTATTTTTTTGAACCAGCTTACGGGCAAAATAAGTAATGGACCAGAATAGAAATAATATCGTAAACCCACTGGCAAAGGCACTCATCGAGTTAACGGCAATGGCAGCCGTTGTTGGATTATTGCCAAACAGAACAATAAAAAAGCGACCGATCAATACAAATAAGGGAGCACCGGGTGGATGGGGTATTTGTAATTTATAACAGGCGGAAATGAATTCACTGCAATCCCAAAAACTGGCAGTCGCTTCCATTGTAAGCAGGTAAACGGTGCACGCAATTGCACATACGATCCAGCCAGTGAGGTTGTTGACCCTGTTGAAGTTCATAAGTGTTGGTTTTAAGTTTCCTAAATTTACCAACATCAACAGAAAGAAGTCCGTCAGGAAAGCATTTTAACATTTTGATATTACGGTGGTTTAACCATACAAGTAGTTTAAGGCCGGCAAGGAATGCATACCTGTAAAAACTTCTCCGCCACTCGTATTTGGCAGAAAAAGCTCTCCATCAAATTTTCGACTCCGGGTTGTTACCGTTATACAGGCTTTTGCTTCTTTAGTAACGTCCATGCCCAACCTAAAATAGTGATCACAAAAACCGGGTAAGCAAAAAAAGGCAATGGCTGGCTCAACGGATTCAGCGGCTGGTTTGTAAAGATTTGAACAGCCACCACCGAAAACAAAACTGCTGCCAGAATGCCGGCACAGCGTATGAAGACAGAAAATGTTTTTTGAAAGCTTATTACGAAAAGCGATGTGGCCCACAACCCGGCGCCCGCTCCAAAAAGCGAGACATTTGCATCCAGGTCAATTCCGGAGGATGCAAGTACCAGTCCTTGCCCAACAGCAAAGATCAGGAAACCAGCAGCTGTCATATCCTGCTCCTTTCTAAAATAGAAAATGGTAAGCAGACCGGTGGCTAAAATGAGACCAATGCCGTCTATACCCCAGGCAAGACCGCGAAGTGAGACAGACTGTACAAAAGAGCCCGCCATACCAAAAATGGCTCCTGCAATCAGTCCTGTTGCTGCGATTATCCGCGTCGATTTACTATTCATAAATACTCTGTTTATTAGATTTGAAATACTTCGTGATTACAAACGACCTGCAAATGCCCAATAAAAAATATGTCCCCGCACAAACCGTCCCACAGAGTCCGCGATTTTGGGAAAGATAGAAATGCGGCTGCGTTTCCATTCACTGTAATTAGTATTTAGCAGAAAAAACCGTGTGAGTGTAGCCCTCTGCGTCTAACTAACCTCCCTCCCACGGTCCGTTTTGGAAATAGGCCCGTATTTCCCTCTCATTTCTCGAACCATGAAAATATAAGATTGAGCTATGGGGTAATTTTTGGAACACCCTTCTTATTTTCCTACATTTAGGAAATAAATATTTGAAATGAAAAGGTTCCAGCTTGGCGAATTTGAAGAAATCGTTCTTTTAACAATCGGTGTTTTATTCGGCGAGGCATACGGCGTCGCCATCAAGAAATATATAGAAGATCGGTTGCACCGGAACGTTAGTATGGGTGCCTTGCATACCGCGCTGGTACGGCTGGAAGATAAAGGATACATTAAAAGCCGTGAAGGGGAATCAACCCCTGAGCGGGCCGGACGACCAAAAAAATATTTTGAAATAACTGCTCTTGGTAAAAAGGCAATGGAATATTCTAAAACTACAAGAGATAGCCTTTGGAGTGCACTTCCAAAAAATATTTTCGGGATCAGGAAAGCATGAGCCATGAAAAACAACCCACAACCGCCGAAGTTATTTCTTCGCTTCTTCCGATGGTATTGCCGGCCGGAGCTGCGCGATTCTATTGAAGGCGATTTGCTGGAGCTTTACCATGAGCGCGTGAAAGAAAAAGGGCGACGCAAGGCAGACGTGTTCTTTATTAAAGATGTCATGCAGCTTTTACGCCCGCATATCATGCGAATGAAGGATCGTAAACAAATTAACCATTACGGTATGTTTAAAAATCATTTTCCTGCCCGGCACTTCGCGAAAATCGGCTGGCGCAACCTGATGCGTAACAAAAGTTATGCTGCCATAAATTTCACCGGTCTTACCATCGGGATTGCCGCCTGTTTGCTCATCTTCCTCATCGTTCAGTTTGAAACGAGCTTTGATAATTTTCACGCAAAGAAGGATCATATCTATCGCATCGTGACAGAATTCCAGGGACCAGACGGTATCCGGCCCGGCAGCGGTACACCTTTTCCAACGGCAGCAGCTCTAAGGCAGGATTTCCCGTTAAAAGAAGTGGCCGCGATTTATCGTAATACCGGCGGTTATTATTCACCGTTAGAAAAGACACAGGGAGCACCTGTTAAAAAATTCAGGGAGGACTATGCTTATTATGCCGAACCGCAATTCTTCGACATCTTTGATTTCGGTTGGCTTGCAGGCGACAGGAAAACGGCATTATCCGAACCCAATACAGCGGTGCTTACGGAAGATGAAGCCAATAAATTCTTTGGCGACTGGCATGAAGCAATCGGCAAAGTGATCAAATTCGAAAACAAATTCGACTTTAAGATCACAGGCGTTTTAAAAAACCCGCCACCGAATACCGATATTCCAATTCAGCTGATGATGTCTTACGCTACTCTCCGGGTAAAATCAAGTACGTTTTATGAGAATATGGAGGATTGGGTAAGCATTAATGGCAATAATCAATGCTTTGTTGTTTTATCAACTAATTTAAGTCAAAAACAATTTGACGCTCAACTAAAGGGATTTGTAAAAAAACACAAACCGGCTGATTATGTAAAAGATGGAATGCGCTTGCAGCCGCTGAGCGATATGCATTACAATACAGAGGTAGGTGTCTTCAGCGGACACTCATTCAGTAAACAGCTGATAAAAGTTGTCAGCCTTATCGGGATGTTCCTTTTAACAATTGCCTGCGTGAATTTCATCAACCTGGCGACTGCACAGGCCGTGAACCGGTCGAAAGAAGTAGGCGTGCGCAAAGTGCTGGGCAGTAATCGCGGCCAATTGGTGCTTCAATTTATCAGCGAAACGTTCATCATTACACTTTTCGCCGTAATCTTCTCCGTTCTTATTGCGGAAATGGTGTTGCCGCTGTTGAACTCACTGCTCAACACAAAACTTAACAGAAACTTTATTACCGACCCGGTGTTACTCTTGTTTTTGTGCGCACTCATTATCGGTGTGACCCTACTTTCCGGCTTTTACCCGGCACTGGTATTGTCCGGATTCAATCCTATTGAAGCGCTGAAGAATAAAATCAAGGCAGGACGGCAACGCAGCATCTCACTGCGACGAACACTCGTAGTTGTTCAATTTTGCATTGCACAGGTCTTGGTCATAGGCACACTGGTTGTTGTATCGCAAATGGATTATTTCCGGAATAAATCCCTGGGGTTTGATAAGGATGCCATTATCACCGTGCAATTTCCGGGCGATAGTATCAGCAGGTCAAAATTAAACAGCTTACGCGACCAACTCTTATCTCTTCGCGGCATACGCGATATCAGCTATAGTTTTGCCAGCCCTTCCGATAATGGCGGATGGGGCAGTGATTTTAAATACAACAATGCGCCAAAGCAAACTGATTTTAACGCACAGTTAAAATGGGCAGATGCAGCATACTTTAAACTCTACAACCTTCAATTTGTTGCCGGCCAACCTTACGGCAATAGTGATACGATAACCGGTTATGTAGTGAATGAAACATTGCTGAGCAAACTCGGCGTGCGCGATCCGAAAGATGCGATCGGAAAGTATATCGGGTTGTGGGACGAAAAGTTTACCTATGCGCCGATCACCGGTGTGGTGAAAGATTTCAATACCCGCTCGCTCAAGCGGGATATTCCTCCGGTAATTATGGGTTCATGGAAAAATGTGTTCCAGAAAATCAATATCAAACTTCATCCGGCAACGATCAATCAAACGCTGACTGCGATAGAAAGGTTATGCAACAGCACGTTCCCCGATGGATTATATGAATACCAGTTCCTCGATAAAAAAATAGCCGATTTCTACAATAACGACCAGCGGCTTTCGCAGCTATATAAAATATTTGCCTGCATCGCAATATTCATTTCATGCCTCGGTTTGTATGGTCTCGTATCGTTTATGGCTGTACAGCGCACAAAGGAAGTCGGGATACGCAAAACATTAGGTGCTTCAGTAATTGATATTGTTTACCTGTTTTCCCGCGAGTTTACCCTTCTCATCCTGATCGCGTTTATCATTGCAGCGCCCCTTGGATATTTTTTTATGCGTAAATGGTTAGACGATTTTGCCTACAGAATTACCATCGGACCAGGTACTTTCCTGCTGGCAATTGTTGCTTCTCTGTTGATAGCATGGTTAACTGTTGGCTACAAAGCTGTGAAATCCGCATTAGCGAACCCGGTGAAGTCGTTGCGAACGGAATGAGTGAAGGGGATGCTGATTAATGCCACACTAGAGAACATTTTAATTCCTCCAAGTCATGTAATCCTGTACGGAAAAAAAATTTCGTAAGTAATCAATTGCCCGGGTTTGTCAGCATTATGCCCTGGTTTGCAAAAGATTTATTTACATGCAGAAAATAAAATAATTTGTACCCTCAATCATCTATTTCAAACTCAACGATGTCAATTCAAATGAAAACGATCTGCCACTCATTTCGGTTTATCCAGCAAATAGTAATTATCTCGTTAATTACAATTGTTTATTCCTGTAATAATGCTGACAACAAGGCGACCGGGGAAACTAAAACCGATTCCCTAACCGAAGAGCAAAAACATTTACCTCAAAATGCATTAAAAGGTTTAACCATCGCAGTAGGGCTTGAAATAAACCCGTTTGCTACGGAACCTATGCTCAAAAACCCGACCAATATAGATATAGATGAAAAAGGACGGGTATGGGTAACCGAAGCATACAATTACCGGCCGGCTATAAACGGCAACCCGACAAACCCAAAAGGTGACCGCATCATTATTCTTGAAGACACTAACGGTGACGGGCAGGCTGATACAAGCAAGGTGTTTTACCAGGGTCCGGAGATAGATGCACCTCTTGGCGTTTGCGTACTGGGAAATAAAGTGATTATCTCGCAAAGCCCCTATATCTGGATCTTTCATGATGACAATGGCGATGATGTTGCAGACCGTAAAGAGATTTTGTTCCAGGGTATCGGCGGCGAACAGCACGATCACGGTGCACATAGCTTTACGTTTGGGCCTGACGGAAAGTTTTATTTCAACTTTGGTAACGAAGGGAAAACATTAAAAGATAAAAACGGAAAAACTGTTCTTGACCAGGATGGAGAAGTGATCGGTCCAAAAAAATATAAAGAAGGAATGGTATTTCGGTGCGATACGGATGGATCGCATGTGGAATGCCTCGGCCAGAATTTCCGTAACCCATATGAAGTTGCCGTGGATAGCTATGGTGCATTATGGCAAAGCGACAATGATGATGATGGCAATCGCGGCGTGCGGATAAATTATGTAATGCAGTATGGCAACTATGGATACAAAGATGAAATGACTGGTGCATGGTGGGGAGAGAACAGGACGAATATTGAAGATTCAATACCGTACCGCCACTGGCATTTGAATGATCCGGGTGTTGTGCCCAACATGTTGCAAACCGGTGCCGGCTCACCTACAGGCATACTCGTATATGAAGGATCGCTGTTGCCTGCTCAATTTCAAAATCAGCTGATACATAGTGATGCAGGGCCAAACGTGGTACGCACCTATACGATAAAGAAAAGCGGCGCAGGTTACCGGGCTGATATTATCAACATTGTAAAAGGAGATAAAGATCAGTGGTTCCGTCCATCCGATGTGTGTGTGGCACCTGATGGCTCTTTGTTTATTGCAGACTGGTATGATGTAGGTGTTGGCGGACACCAGGCCGGCGACCAGGTGCGGGGAAGAATTTACAGGGTTGCACCAAAAGGATCAGCGTATACAATCAAAAAAGAAAGTTATAATGATGTTGCCGGAGCGATCACCGCGTTGCAAAATCCAAATCTCTCTGTACGTCATCATGCATTTACTTCATTGGCGGCAATGGGTGATAAAGCAATTCCTGAATTGGAAAAACTCTGGACAACCCATCAAAATCCAAAAATGAGAGCAAGAGCATTCTGGATGCTGGTAAAAATTACAGGAAAAAGCAGCGATAAATATATTCAGCAGGCATTAAAAGATAGCAATCCTGACCTGCGAATGATGGGGCTTCGTGCTGCGCTGGAACAGGATCTGAATGTAACAGAAGATATCAAATTGTTGTCTGCCGACGGAGATATCCAGGTTCGCCGCGAATGTGCATTAGCGTTACATCACAACAAATCGCCGGAAGCGGCTTTACTTTGGACAGGTCTTGCCAGGCAATACGACGGCAACGATCGCTGGTACCTGGAAGCGCTCGGCATAGGTGCTGACCGTCAATGGGACTCTTTTTTAAGCAGTTACCTTACCAATGAAAAAGATCCATTGCAGAATGCGGCAGCAAAAGATATTATCTGGCGGGCGAGAAATGAAGCTTCAGTGCCTTTGCTGGCAAAAATTGCAGCGGATCCGGCTTCCCCGTTAAAGGAACGATTGAAATACTTTCGTGCTTTTGATTTCCATACAGGACCGGTAAAATCGAAATTGCTGCTGGCAATGATCACAGGCAATACATCACATGATATTGCCTTTGACAAACTGATCCTGCACTTACTTGATTATAAGTCCGTGTCCGCTTCTAATGATGCAGAAAAAGCGTTGACTGAAGTTTTAAAGGCGTCAACAGATACATCTGAATATCTTGAGCTCGTACAACGGTATCATGTAAACGCCGAAAACGCCAGGCTGCTCGCTATTGCTCTCGGGAAGAATAGCAATGGTTATGCCAGTGAAGCAGCAGGTCTTTTACTTGCACAGAAAGGAAGCAAATTGGTATGGGATGTAATTGATGGAGCTGATACGGCACAATCAGCGAAAATGCTTTCCTCGCTTGCAAGAGTAGGTTCAAAAGAATCGATCAGCATATTACAAACAGTCGCTTTGTCCACTAAATATCCAACGCCAATCAGAAAATTGGCAGCGGCACAAATAGGCAGAAGCGGCGGCGGACAGAAAAAAGTTATTGAGTTATTGCGAAACAAAAAAGTATCGCAGGATTTGATCCCCGATCTTGTATATGGCGTACGCGATGCATGGGAAACCTCGTTGCGCAATGAGGCAGCCAGTTATTTACCTAAAACAGCAAGTGTAACCAGGAAGGCAGCTCCCGCAATAGCCGAACTGACGTCATTAAAAGGTGATGCAAACGCAGGTAAAACAATTTATACCGCGAAATGTATGCTTTGCCACAAAATAAATAATGAAGGCAGTGATTTCGGCCCGGCACTAACAGAAATAGGATCAAAATATCCGCCGGAAGGATTACTGAATGCGATTGTAAATCCATCGGCAGGTATCAACTTTGGTTATGAAGGATGGGAAATAAAGACAAAAGATGGTTCCACACTGACAGGAATCATTGCAGGCAAGACGGCATCGGAAATAGAATTAAAATATCCTGGAGGAACCCGGAAAAAAATTAAAACTGGTGACATCTCCTCTAAAAAAGAATTGAAACAATCCATGATGACAGAAGGATTGTATGAAAATATGAGCAACCAGGATATGGCTAACTTACTTACTTACCTGTCGGGGTTGAAAAATAAATAAACGAACTACCTTTTTATACGACATCAGGTCGTGACGGTGAACACGAAACGCCGGCTCGATGGAAATAGGGTCGAGTGCGGTTTTACAACTCCGTGCGTCGCCTGTTCCTCCCTGCTATCCCTTTATTTCACCCGTACTATATTTTCTGTCACCTTTGGAAACTGAGTGAAGGCCCTCGGATCATGCCCCGGCAAAATAAAAGCTGTTTTAGAAGCAAGCGTTTTCATTCGCTTCATAGCAGCAACATATCCTTCTGCATCAAATGTTCCATAGGAGGGCGCGGGAAGCATGTGTTCAAGACTATAATACAACCAGATATTGTCTGAAGCAATGATAATTTTATCACTACCGGATTGTACGCCTACATACTGTGAATTATAAGTATGACGCGAACCCGTATATACTTTTATCCCCGGAATAATTTCCTGATCATCACCATTTACCAATGTTACTTTGCCTTCGATATTTTTATTAACGAGGTAAACAATTTCATCTTTCACAAAACCTCCATGATTGCCATCTTTTTGCCAGGCGCCTCCAACATAATAATTGTAGTCATCCTTTTGTATCCATATTTGTGCATTGGGAAATAAATTTATTCCGTCGATATGATCCCAATGCGGATGCGTGACGATGATATCTGTAATAGCCGTCGATTTAATTCCCAATTGCAGCAGCAGCGAATCCGGTCGTACACATTTGGTCAGACCAAACTCTTTTGCTGATGGTATGCTGCAGGAACAGCCGGCATCCACAAGTATATTTTTCCCGTTATTATCTTTTATAAGCCAGAATGTAAAATAAATGTCTGTACTATCCTTAGGACCATCTTTTACCCAGTCAGCAATGGTCGTCTTTGTGGCCAGGGAAGCATATTTCAGCACGTATACCTCATAAGAAGGAGCTTTCTGGCATAGTGCGGCTATTGAACCCAAAAACAGGGAGAATAGCAATAATGAACATTTTCTCATATCTGCAGGTTTTGATGATAAAGTACTAAAAAACTGCCCTGGAGTACTTCTGTATATGAGGTGCAAAGGTTAGCCATTTTTTTAACAAAATGTATTCATCATGCAACAATACCTTCACAGTAATTGTCATCAGCAACAAAAGGTTATGAACAACCGCCTTTATCTACCGGCAATCTTACTGTTACTGACATTCTCTGCCTGTACCAAAGATGATATGCAGCCAGCCAACGGCGACAAATTGCAAAGAGCAATCCTTGCCGGAAACCCCGACGACGTGGAAACTGAAATAAATAAAGTCTGTGCATCAATATCGCAAAGTGCCGACTCAGAAAATGCGTTGAATGATTTAAGCAACGCCATTATATCTCAATGTAAAGTCAACGCTGCAATTTTGTGTTATAATTGTATTTCTACATTGCCTGCCCAGTCAGAAATAAAAATATCGGTCAACTACCAGGGACTTCAAAAGAACAAGGTTATTGACATCACAAAATCAGGAAACAGGTTTTTGTTTGCCGGAATGCATGACTGACAACGTCTTTCTGTTCATTTCTTAGTGGTAAGCAGTGCGAGGAATTTTTCAATATTATCTTTCTCTGCCGTGCTGAGCGGCTGATGCAGTTTAATTTTATTCATGTACAGCAAGGCGGTTTTATGTGCAGGAGCGATGTTCAATATCTTTTCCAGCTTCGCGGTTGACACCGCATCTTCATCATACAACGGCTTTGGAGCTGGTGGTGCCGATTTTGTTTTAACAGCTTTCTTTTTAATAATCGCTTCAATAGTCGCAGGATTAAACGGCGGTACCTTCTTTATATAATCGATAGTGTTAAGCAACGCCTGCATCTGTTTTATACTTAAGCCACCCCTCGTTTTATAAAACTCATACATGTTCCGGATAAATGTATTATCGGCGTGGGCCGGCAGGTTATAAAATATCCATTCAAACACACCCTGGAAAAAATCATAGTCCGGTGATTTATTTTTCCCACTATCATTTGATAATGATTGCATACTTAACTTTAATTGTACCTGCAAAGTTAAGCGGACTTACTATTTTTTTACTCCGGCAGTTTTAGCTGGTTCCAATGACTTTAAAAATTTGTAAATCGCTTTCAGTTCCACATCATCCATTCTTTTAAACGAAGGCCATGGCATAGGGCTTTTTGGCACTAATCTTCCTGCCCGGAAACGATTTATAAATTGCTCTTCAGTCCAATTAAAAATTCTTCCCGAAGAATCGGGAGTAAGATTGGGTGGTAAAAATGTTAAACCATGCTCTATCATAGGACCGCCTCCCGCAAATGGTTGGCCGGTATAAGCGCCGGTTATACTTCTTTGCGTATGACAACCGTTACAATTCGCTATGCTTGTTGCGAGATACCGCCCGTAAGCTGCTGTTGAATCTTTTGTTGTTTTCTTTGCCACCTCACCGTCAGGCCCAACCGGTTTTACCAGAAATGCTTTTACAATCTTTCCCAGAATGTTCAGGTCATGTTTGGGTACGGTATGTTGGACGGGTTTTTGCGTACGCAAATAAGAGATCACTGCGGTCATATCTTCATCAGACATGTTATGGAAAGGCATAAAATCATACACCACGGTTCCATCAGGATGGACGCCATACCGCAAAGCCCTTGCTATTTCACGATCAGAATAATTACCAATACCCGTTTCTTTATCGGACGTGATATTTTTAGAATATAATTTACCTAATGGCAAATCGAACATGACACCGCCAGTTAAGGGCACATCCAGGCCGAGATTGATCAATGAATCTGCATTGGTCTTGCTGTGGCAATCCGCACAATGCGCCGCCCCAAATACAAGATGTTTTCCTTTTGCAATGATCAATGTATCGGTTGATGCTTTTATATCCGGGTAAGGCCTGTCATTTTTTATGTTCTGACGCATGACAACGATGACGGCCAGAATAGTTACTAAGGAAATAACAACAATCCCGGTCCATTTTAAAAAATTCTTTATTCTGCGCATGATGAATTCTGTTATCCGTTATAAAATTTATATGCGGCAGCAAATTATACAGGTAACAAAGAGTAGTAAACCGGTTTGCGTTTGAATTGCGCCAAGTCGGGTATGAAATGTGAAAAAGCCTGTAAACAAAAACGCCCCGGATTTCCGGAGCGTTTGATCTATTATATCCTGCGCTTAGAATTGCCTGTTATGCCCGTCTTTATGATCGTTTCTTCCGTGCTCAATATCTCTACCGGCCTGGGGAAAATCTTTGTTGCCCCATCCCCTATTACGACCGAACTTAATTTCATTCACATCAACCTGGCCAAAGCGGTCAACAGTGATAACAACATCATTTCTTTTTACTGAGAAATCAGAAGTAGAAATAAGCCGGGATCTTTTTCCAAAAAAGGATCGCTTGCCTGCTGAATAGACTTTAATGGAGTGATAACCGGGATACAGACCTGAAAGATCAATATAACTGTTACCCTTATAGCTTTTGCCATCAATTACTATTTCATACTTCTTACTGCTTTTTACAGTGACCGACGGCTGATGATCTGCGGCCATTACTGATAAAGCGAATAAACTACCGATTGCGAGTGTAAAAATCTTTTTCATTTTGTTATATTTTAATGTTTACCCTTTTCAACGTACCGGGAAAAGATAAGGGCTTTAATTTTTTTAATTCCGGTTGTTCCTGTGCATTACAATTCAAAGCAGATGCCAGTGTGCCAAAATCGGGTAAAGGAAACGTTAAGGGAAAAGCTGCGTATTCAAAAAGACTAAACCCCCTGCCATCAAACATAGAACAGGTAAGGGTTTCGGCGCATTGTTATTTAAGGTTAATAGAGGTTTGACATAGTTAACAGGCGATATTGCAGGCGGGATATAATCATCCGATTTTAAAATTTATTGTTTAAGAAAATTTTTAGAGATCGAAATTAAACTCCTCTACCCCTGTTCGTGATGGTTAGTAACACAATCATTGATGTTGAGTCGACACGTTTTGTTTCAAGCGACAATCCATTTTTTGAACGATGATTATTTTTATGTACCCGGCTTAGTTACTACTATCAGGCTTTCGTTGCGTCGCACACTTGTACATTCTAATCACTAATGAGCAGGGAATGCATGACTCCTTAAGTCAGCGGTCAGACGGGGACGGCCAGACCGGTTCGTTTCAGTGTGGAAAAAAATTTTTACACATTTGCTTGAAAACTTAACACTGTTAAGTATATTTGTGCCGGCAACGATTTTTTATGGGAATCAAGGAACGCAAAATAAAACATAAGGAAGATCTGAAGCAAAGCATCCTGGATGCCGCAAAAAAGCTGTTTTTGAATGATGGCTATGAGGCAACATCTATCCGTAAGATCGCCGCCGAAATAGAATTCAGCCCCACAACGATTTATCTCTACTATAAAGACAAAAACGAGATCGCACATGCCCTGCATGAAGAAGGTTTTAAGATGTTATCCGAGCGATTTAGCGTGCTTGCCCATGTTGAGCATCCGTTTGAACGGTTAAAGGCAATGGGCCGTATATATATGCAATTTGCCCTCGAAAACAAGGATTTTTATGAGATCATGTTTGTGATGAAGGAGCCGATCGTGGAAGCATGTATTGAAGATGAATGGGATGAAGGAAAAAGAGCATTCAGCACTTTATTGCAAACAATTGAAGAATGTCAGAAAGCCGGGTATTTTAAAGGCTTTGAACCAAACGCTTTCTCATTGGTCGTGTGGAGCACGATGCACGGATTGTGTACAATGAAAATACATGGTCAGCTGGAACTGGTGGTGAAGAAAAAAGAAATACTGACTGACGTCCAGGATGTGTTTACGCACACATTCGAATGCTTTGTTCAGCTACTGGAAAAACTCAAATAATTTTTTTGTCAATAAGTTAACACTGTTAATAATGAGAACGATATTAAGTAAATCAATGTCAACGGCCTTTACAAGTGTTCTCCTGTTTATTTCGACAGCGATTTTTTCGCAACACACGGCTCTCGATAATTATATAGACAGCGCATTTAAAAACAATATCGTGCTGCAGCAAAAAAACATTTCTCTTGAAAAAGCGGAATACGCGTTAGAGATTGCAAAGGGGTTTTATTATCCGACCGTAGCATTCCAGGCGGGTTACCAGACGGCAGGTGGCGGGCGCGATATCAGCTTACCGATCGGTGATCTTCTGAATAATGTTTATTCCACGCTTAACCAGCTTACGCAAACAAACGATTTTCCGCAACTGAAGAATCAACACATTAATTTTTTACCGCAAAATTTTTATGATGCTAAATTCAGAACTACGGTTCCGATTATCAATTCAGATATAAAATATAACAAACAAATAAATGAACAACAGGTAACGCTGAGTAAATATGAAGTGGAAATTTACAAACGTGATCTTGTAAAAAATATAAAGACAGCCTACTTCAACTATCTGAATGCGCTTGAGGCGATTTCGATTTATAAAAGCTCACTGCAGGTGGCGACTGAAGGAAAAAGGGTAAATGAAAAATTAGTAGAGAACGGGAAGGGCCTTCCGGCCTATGTATTGCGTTCAAACAGTGAGATAGAAAATATCAACGCCCAGGTAACCACAGCTGAACAACAGGCAAATAACGCCAAAGCCTATTTTAATTTTTTGTTGAACCGTAACCAGCAAGAGGATATTGACACGCAATATGACGCAGGCAATGAAGTAAAAAATATTCCGGGTCTGTTCTCTACTGAAAAAACTGCCACAGGGCGTGAAGAAATTGCCGAACTGCAGCACGTTGTTTCTTTGAACGAAACAATGCTTAAAATGAATAAAGCCGTATACAATCCGAAACTGAATGGCTTTGTCGATCTTGGTTCACAGGCCCAGGATTGGAAATTCAATTCACAATCCCGGTACTACATGGTAGGCGTTCAGCTGGATATTCCCATCTTTGCCGGTTTTCGCAACCGCAACAAGATCAAACAGGCAGGGTTAGACGTAAAAAATGCGCAGCTTAATCTTGAACAGACCCAACAACAATTAAATCTTGCCGGAAGTGTGGCCCGCAATAACCTTGTATCGGCTTATAAAACATTTCTATCATCGCAAAAACAACTGGAAGCAGCGCAGGCCTATCAACGATTGATAGAAAGAGGGTACCGCGAAGGCAGTAACACGTTTATAGAAACCATAGATGCGAGAAACCAATTAACACAATCGGAACTTTTGGTTTCAGTAAACCAGTATAAAGTGCTCGTGGCTGCGGCAGCTCTTGAAAGAGAAACGGCTTCATTCAATTTCCCCAATCATTAAAACAGTGTAAGATGAAAAATATACCCACTCTATTTGCTTTCGTTTTCCTTATCGGTGCACAATCATGCGGTAGTCATGCCAGCAATGAAACGATACATGAAGATGTTATTCCGGTCAAAACGATAGCGCTTCAGCAGGAAACAGTACAGCAAACGATTAACACCTCGGGGCAGTTCACGACAGATGATGAGGCCAATTTATCGTTTAAAACCAGCGGCATCATCAACAGGATTTATGTAAAGGAAGGAGATCCTGTAAAGAAAGGTCAGCTGCTCGCTACATTAAATCTCACAGAAATCAATGCTTCTGCAGAACAAGCGTCGCTTGCGTATCAAAAGGCATTGCGCGATTATGAACGGGCGAATAACTTATACAAAGACAGCGTAGCTACATTGGAGCAACTGCAAAACGCAAAGACGGCTCTCGATGTCGCAAAGCAACAATACACCAGCGCCGGTTTCAACCGGACCTACTCTGAAATAAGAGCAACAAGAGAGGGCTTTGTCTTACGCAAATATGTAAACGAAGGCCAGTATGCAAGTGCCGGCAACCAGGTATTGCAGGTAAATGGCGCCGGTCGCGGTAACTGGATACTAAAAGCAGGTGTGAGCGATTATCAATGGGCTGCTATCAAAGCCGGAGACAAGGCGACTATCACTACAGACGCAGCACCGGGTAAATTGATAAATGCAGTTGTAACCAAAAAAACAGAAGGGGTAGACGCGCAGAGCGGAACATTTATCATTCACTTAAAACCGGAGACAAATACCGGTATCCCGATAGCATCAGGTTTGTTTGCCAAAGCGCTGATCACTCCTTCGCAAACAGTAAACGCATGGGCCATTCCTTATGATGCTCTGCTTGATGGTGACGCGAACTCAGGTTACGTTTTCATTACTAACGACAATGCCACGGCGAAGAAAATAAAGGTACAGATCTCCAAAATTGAAAACGGAAAGATAATTGTGAACGGCGGGCTTGAAAACGTAAAAGCTTTAATTGTTTCAGGCAGCGCATACCTGAATGATGGCGCCAAAATAAAAGTGAATTAAACGGTTTGTTTTGTTAAACAGGATAAAAGATCAATAATGAAAATCTCTGCCTACGCAATAAAAAATTACCAGTTCACCCTCATCATGGTCCTGATGATTGTGGCATTGGGTGTATCGACAATATTGAATATGCCGCGTTCGGAAGACCCGGATCTCAATTCGCCGAATTTCCCGGTAATCGTAGTATATCCCGGTACCAGCCCGAAGGATATGGAAGAATTGGTGGTGAAACCATTGGAACGAAAAATTTACGGGCTTGACAATATCAAAAGAATAAAAACGTCTATCAATGACGGGCTTGCTGTGCTTGCAGTGGAATACAGGTATAACAGTAATGTTGAAAATAAATACCAGGAACTTGTGCGTGAAGTAAGTGCCATGAAAGGCCAGTTGCCGCAGGATATCTATAGCATTGAAGTAAAAAAAGTAGATCCGACAAATGTAAATATTCTCCAGATCGCCCTGGTATCAGAAAATGCTTCGCGCAATGTTTTGAAAAAAACCGCAGAGGATCTGCAGGATGTACTGGAACAAGTGCCCGGTTTGAAAAATGTAGAAATACAAGGTCTCCCGGACCAGATTATCCGCGTTGATCTGCAACCGGAGAAAACAGCACAACTGGGCGTTCCGGTTAATTATATTATTTCGGCATTACAAAGCGAAATTGCCAATATTCCCGGCGGCAGCATCAATGAAGGAAACAAATCATTCAACATAAAAACAAATGGCAATTACCAGGACATAGAGGAAGTAAAAAATACAGTGATTGCGAGCGCCAACGGGAAAAACATTTCATTGAAAGATGTAGCAAACGTGTACTTCGATTATTCCCAGGAAAAACATATCACAAGACTGAACGGCCATCGCTGTATAACCGTAATTGCCGCGTTGAAAAGCGGCGAAAATATTTCGAAAACGCAGGATCTTTATTTGCCTGCGATAAACAATTTCAAAAAAACACTTCCCTCTAATATTGATCTCGTTCTTCATTTTGACCAGGCAGAAAATGTAAATCATCGTTTGTCAGGATTAGGTAAAGATTTTCTTATTGCGATTGGATTAGTCCTGTTGACCCTATTGCCGCTGGGCACAAGGGCTTCCCTTGTAGTAATGATCTCCGTTCCTTTATCATTAGCGATCGGAGTTATCCTGCTAAACGTTTTTGGCTATAGCCTTAACCAATTGAGCATTGTCGGCTTTGTTATCGCCCTCGGCTTACTGGTCGATGATAGTATCGTCGTTGTGGAAAATATAGAGCGATGGATGCGGGATGGTCATTCCCGGTTGCAGGCAACGTTAAAAGGAGTCAATCAAATCGGGATGGCCGTGCTGGGTTGCACAGCCACATTGATGATCGCCTTTATGCCCCTGGCGTTTTTGCCCGAGGCCTCCGGAGATTTTATACGCAGTTTAGCCATTGCCGTTATAAGCACCGTATTTGCCTCGATGCTTGTAGCTCTTACAATCGTTCCTTTTTTATCAAGCCGCCTGTTAAAAGCGCATGAAAATGCGGAAGGCAATGTGTTCCTGCGTGGACTCCAAAAGATAATTCATGGCAGTTATTCAAAGCTATTGGACAAAGCATTAAAGCACCCGGTAATTACGATTGTTATTGCTCTCATTATTTTCGTTGGTTCTTTGCAGTTAATTCCTGTGGTCGGCGTGAGTTTATTTCCTGCCTCAGAAAAGCCACAATTTTTAATTGACATCTCTGCACCGCAGCAATCCAACATTTATTATACAGACACGATCACAAGACAGATAGAGAGAGATTTAAAGCAATTCCCCGAAGTAAAATATTTCGCCTCCAATGTCGGCAAAGGCAATCCACGTATTTATTACAATGTCACGCAACAAAACGAACACAGCGATTTTTCGGAAGTATTTGTACAACTTCAACCCGATATAAACCCGCAACGGAAGGTGGAAATAATCGAAGCGCTGCGACAAAAATGGACACCTTATCCCGGCGCCAAAGTGGAAGTGAAAAATTTTGAACAGGGTGAACCAATGATCTCCCCCGTTGAAGTGAGGCTGATGGGAAACGACCTCGATACATTGCGTATGCTCGCTGCTCGTACGGAAGATATGCTGAAAAAAACAGAAGGAACTCTTTATGTAAACAACCCGGTGCGTAATTTAAAATCGGATATCCGCGTGGCGATTAATAAAGAAAAGGCGCAATCGCTTGGCATTCCAACAATAAATGTAGGCAGGGCAGTGCGCATGGCCGTAGCCGGTATTACAGTTGGGAATTTCGCCAATCCCGATGCGGATGGAGACGATTACAATATTGTGCTAACGACTCCGCGTCCCTCCTACCCCGACCTGTCGATCTTCAATAATCTTTATATAAATAACACACAGGGCAAAGCCATTCCATTATCGCAGGTAGCCAACCAACAGCTGGAAACATCACCGCTCAGCATTAATCATTTTAATAAAACAAGAACAGTATCTATTACTTCATTCGTCCGCAAGGGATACCTGAATGATAAAGTAATCGACCAGGTGATCGCACAAATGAACAAAATGCCGTTACCTGCCGGCTATCACTACGAAATGGGAGGTGAAGTGGAAGGAAGGAGTAAATCATTTGGCGGCTTTGGAAGCATTATTCTTGTTACGGTATTTTTATTTATTGCTGTACTCGTGTTGCAATTCAAAACGCTGAAAAGCACGCTCATCGTTTTATCCGTTATACCACTCGGTATTGTTGGCGCCGTACTTGCATTACTTGTTACCGGCAACTCATTGTCTTTCGTTGCTACAGTAGGTATTGTTGCATTAGCGGGTATTGAAGTAAAGAATACGATTTTGCTGGTTGACTTTACCAATCAATTACGCGAAGAAGGAATGGCACTGAACGATGCAATTGAAAAAGCAGGGGAAGCAAGATTCTTACCTATTATTTTAACAACGTTTACCGCTATCGGCGGTATGCTCCCGATTGCGCTATCCAGCAACCCGCTTGTATCTCCATTGGCGATCGTCATGATCGGCGGACTGATCAGCTCAACACTTTTATCAAGAGTGGTGACACCCGTAATTTATAAATTGATCCCACCCAGAGTGAAAATAAAAGAAATGGACATTTAAAAATGCTGCAGGTTTTTGTGCAAAGCCGGTAACTTTAGCAGCGACCGGCTTTTGTCTTTTGTGTATCTTAAAATTAAATGACAGCGGCAAATGCAAAAACTGTAATTATATCATTGCTCAATTTACCTGTATGATAAAAATTATTTTTCTACTATTTTTAAATGTATCTCTTTTGATTCCTTGTTTATATAGCCAACCCGTTGCGGATAACTTTTCAAAATTAAACTGGCTGGAAGGAAAATGGACAAGGACAAATGCGAAAGCCGGGCAAAGCGGAACAGAAAGCTGGTCTAAAGTTTCCGGTAATGAATGGCAGGGATTTGGTGTGAATATGAAAGGTGAAGACACGCTCAATATGGAGAAAATAAAAATACGTGCAGAGAACAATTCTATTTACTATATAGCCGATGTACCAGGCAATAAAAAGCCGGTGCTCTTCCGGTTCACGTCTATAACCGACAACAGTTTTGTATGCGAGAATCCGCAACACGATTTTCCTAAGAAAATAGTTTATGAAAAGTCGGCCAATAAGCTGAAAGCAGTTATTTCTGGTAATGGAAAATCGATAGAATACCTCTTTGAAAAGAGTGCAAATTAAATGTGACGAAACAGCGGCACTTTTTTTGAACGGCAATTACCGATCTTTATACCTCAAATACAGTTTTTATTTTAAAACCGTTGTTATGCAAAAAATAAAATTGTTCTTCCCCTCGCTTTTCGCAGTAATTATTATCCTCATTGCCTGTAATAACTCTACTGAATCCGGAAATACGCAGGCAACTTCTGATACTGCAACATCAAAAGAACCAAAATTGAAGGAAGAAAATGTAACGTATACAGGCGACAATGCAAACCTGGATGGATACATCGTATACAACGAAACTGTTTCAGCCAAACGTCCTGCAATTTTAGTTGTACCGGAGTGGTGGGGCGTAAACGACTACCCGAAATTTCGTGCCCGTGAGCTTGCAAAACTTGGCTATGTAGCAATGGCGATCGACATATACGGCGATGGAAAAACGGCGGATAATCCTGATAGCGCTACCAGTTATTCGACGCCTTTTTACAAAGATCCATTAAAGGCAAAGGCACGTATTGATGCCGCCATAGCAAAAATAAAAACGTATGCACAGGTTGACACAAATAATATTGCAGCTGTCGGTTATTGCTTCGGTGGCGGCTTGTTGCTGAACACGGTCAGGCTTGGTGATGATCTGAAAGGCGTCGTTAGTTTTCATGGCATGCTGTTGGGAACGCCGGCTAAAAAGGAATTATTGAAATCAAAAATCCTGGTATGCCATGGCGAGGCCGATCCTTTTGTGCCGAAAAAAGATGTTGATCAATTCAAAAAACAAATGGATTCTATCGGTGCCAGCTACACGTTTAAATCATACGAAGGCGCCGTTCATGCATTTACAAATCCCGGTTCAACGGCAATGGGAAAAAAATTTAACCTTCCACTTGCCTATAATGGGCCGGCAGATACAGCGTCGTGGAAAGATATGCAGGCGTTTTTTGGAGAACTTTTTAAGTGATGAGACGGCAGCACGTGGAAATGCTACCGGATAAGCGTTGATACTCCCTTTTGAAAATAAGCACTTCCGTTATAGTCTGTTGCTTTCACTACCCATACAAAGGTTCCTGTTCCCTGCGGCTGGCCGTTGACACTGCCATCCCAGCCTTCGCCATTTCTGCGGGTTGAAAATACAAGTTCTCCCCAGCGATTGTAAACATTGAAGTATTCAATATCTTTTATACCGGCAGCGATAGGTCGTAACCTATCATTTCGTCCATCACTGTTAGGAGTAAACGCAGTGGGCACAAATACCGTTGGCCTCGTGCTGAAAACTTTTACCGTAATAAAAGCAGAATCCACGCACTCTGCTTCATTGGAAATATACACTTTGTATAATATGCCTGTTGACGGCGTATTATAAACTGCAACAGGATTTGCGATGTCATACGCAGAAAGGCTTGTAGACGGAAACCAGCTATAGGCCACTCCGCCGCTTGCTTCTAACTGTAATGGCTGCCCGATCACAACAGCAGTATCGTGCCCGGCGAACGCCTGGATTTCGGGCAGCATTGTTATAAGTACTGTATCTGTTCCCGGTTTCGGGCATCCTTTTGTGTCGTACGAATAAAGAATATAGGGCGTTGTTCCCGATGGATTCGCAACAGGATCAAGTGTTGAAGCATCATTTAACGTTTCGGGAGAACTCCATGCAAATGAACTTCCATCGGTGTATCCCTGCAATTGGACGGAAGCATCATGACAAATCAATCTATCACTGCCGGCGTTTGATAATGGATAAGGAACCGCTTTGACGATGACATTATCTATAGCAGAACATCCACCGATAACCGCAGTAACCTGGTATTCCGTTGTTGCATTTGTAACTGCATCCGGGTACGCCGTTAGCGAATTATCCAGTTGAGAAGCCGGTGTCCATATATACTTCAGCCCATCCGATTGAAGTCTCAACTGTATCGTATCGCCGCTGCAGATCGTCGTATCATTCATTGCCTTTAACGACACATGATCTACTACGTTTACTTTTACCGAATCATCGTTTACACATCCGTCCTCATCAAGGTGAACAACGTACGTGGTTGTTGCCGGAGGTGATACAGTTGGATTCGCTGTATTCCCGTTAATCATATTCAGGTCGGGAGACCAGGTGAATGCACCGGTGCCGATTGCAAGCAACGGCACTTTATCATTTATACATATCAGTGTATCATGAAAAGCGAGTTGTATAAACGGTTTATCAATAATCGTAACGCCTTTCGTAAATGAGGAATGGCAGCCTTTCGAATCTGTGGCAGTCAGTTGCACGTTTTTAATACCGGTGGTATTATAAGTATAACTCGCATTTTGTGCCTGGGAATTGTCTGACGCAGACGAAAAATCGCCAAAATCCCATTCCCATGAAGTTACGGTACCATAAACAGATGTACTTGCATCTGCAAACAGTGTTGGTTTTGACACACAAACGCCATCACTATTAAAAGAAGGTTTGAAGCCGGGATACACCCGTGCAGGTGCCACCGTAGAGTCAGAACAAAGTCCCCCGCGGTTAATTACCAGCTTCACAGAATACATTCCTGTATCGGGAAATGTGTATGATGCGGTTGAACTGGTTGATGCAAACAACGAGTTTCCCTGGTTATCAAAAAATTCCCAATTGTACGTTTGAATAAGCGGGCTGGTTGATTGATTACTGATATCTAACGTTTTGGTATCGCCACACAATTCGTAATCCGGTAAAAGCGAAGCAGCTGCAATATTACAGTCAGCAACATTTATCTGCAGATCTTTTCGTTGGGTCGCGATCGTTATGCCATTTCTTATTTCCTGTACACACACGGTTACCACATATTTGCCTTCAACCGGAGCTATACCTGTTATTAACCCTGTTTGCGGATCTATTTTTACTTTATTGCCCAATGGGGATGCGCCGGAAAATGAAGTGCCATACGGTACCGGCGGATAGGGTGGCTTTGAAGAAGGTGCACTCTCGCTGCCGCGTCCGCCGCCACCATTAGCAATATAAGCGTCACAAAAAGCATAACGAAGCTGGTCACCATCATCATCGGTAGCAGCAAAGCTGTACGAAAAATTATTATTCGCACATACGATTACCAAATCACTGCCCGTAAACTTAGCGCTTGTATTCTGAATAGCAGACGCTACCAGGCCCATACCCGGTATATCCGCAGTATAAGTTGCACCGATTTGTCCATAACCATTGACCAGGTTGCTTATTCCCGCAATGCGATAATTGATCTGTGCCGCTACGGTGAAACCATTTTGTGAAGGAGGAACCGCGACATCAAAATTATAATAGGCCACCACATAACACACGTTGGGAGGATTGGTAATACAAGCGTTATGATCCGTAATGGAAATAGTTTCCTGGCTGGCCAGCGGCGTAGTGATATCGCTGATACGTTCATTGGTTGTTTTATCAAAAACAGAAACGTAAATCGGGTTAGGAAACTGCCGCCCGCTGTTGCACCGCATATATAATTTCAGGGAGACGCTATAAACGTACTGGCCATTGTACATATTTGAGTATCTATACCACATCTGGCCACCGGTTATATGGTCAGCTTTGGCAAGCAACGGAAAACCCAAAAGCAGCAAAAAGGCAATTCGCTTTCTCATAACGTCAGGTGCTTCCGGAGAGGTACAAATTGGTAGGGCTAAGTAAGAATGGTAAGTATCTAAAAATACGTATTATTTTTCTTAAAGGTTGCCCCCGGGCAATAAGATATTAACAAGCCGGCAAAATTTTTCTTTCATTATCTGTATCTTCCGCATATCGTAAATTCCCGTCAATGTTTAAAGTCATCGCCACCATTTTTATGATGCCGGCAATTCCACTTTTACTACACAGCCAGAAAGCTCCGGGCATGGAGGCGCTAAAGCAACAGCTTATGGATACATTGACCACGCAAAAAGGAGTTTTCGCTGTTGCGTTTAAAGATCTTTCTAACGGGAAGGCACTATTTATAAATGAACACGAAAATTTTCACGCTGCCAGTACCATGAAAACACCGGTAATGATTGAAGTGTACAAACAGGCGGCGGAAAAAAAATTTTCCCTGAAAGATTCTCTTATAATAAAAAATGAATTTAAAAGCATTGTAGACAGCAGCATTTATAGTCTCGACTCCAGCGATGACAGCGAATTTGAACTTTACAAGGAATCAGGTAAAAAACGAACTATTCATGATCTTGTTTATCAAATGATCATTGCCAGCAGCAATTTTGCCACCAATATGATGATAGAACTCGTTGGCGCAAAGAATGTAACACAAACCATGCGCAGCCTCGGCGCCAATGAGATACAGGTATTGAGAGGCGTTGAAGATCAAAAGGCATATGATAAAGGATTGAATAATACAATTACTGCTTATGACCTGATGCTTGTATTTGAAAATATAGCCGAAGGAAAGATCGTGAATAAAACGGCGTGTAAGGACATGATTAAAATTTTATCCGATCAAAAATTCAATGATATCATTCCTGCCAGATTACCGGCCGGCGTTAAGGTAGCACATAAAACAGGATGGATTAAAGGACTTCATCACGATTCGGGGATTGTTTTTCTGCCCGATGGGAAAAAATATGTGCTGGTTATTTTATCAAAAAATATTGAAGACGAAAACGCAGCGATAAATGCAATGGCAACTGCCTCAAAAATGATCTACGATTTTGTACATCGATGACAATGATGCATCACGTCAAGTAATCTCTTCACTTCATCATACAAAAAAATTAACCGCGTTTTCGCGTCGCAACTTTGTGTTGTAAACATGCTGCGCAAAGCAGTTTAATTTATAACTCTTAAATTTTTGTATATGACAACATCAATGTTCAAATCCGGTTTGCTGAAACTGCTGGTACCGGGATTTATTCTTATGTCTGCATTCGTAAATGAAAGCAAAGCGGGTGGTATCACTTTTGAAATATACCTGAATAATCAACTGTTGCTGAAACAGCGATATAATAAAATTGAAGCCGGCTCGCCCGATCTCCAGTTTACCGCTGCTAATTACAATGACAATCTCCGGATATTTTTCCGCAGTTGCGGTACCTCGTCAAAAACAAGGAGTGTAGGCGTTAAAAATGAGAACAATGAAGTATTAAAAAAATGGGACTTTGAAAATTCATCTTCTACCGACCTTTCTATGACGATACCGGTAAAGGAAATACTGAGTCTGCAAAAAAGTAAACCAGGCGCTGCGCTGAGATTGTTTTATTTTTCTCCTGATCAGTTCCAGGACGGTTATATGCTTGCTTCGCTTTTAACTGCAAAAAAGAATACAGCGTTTAATTCGAATAGGAGGAGCAACTACTGGTCCGTATTCACAGCAGGAATTTTCGCGCTTGGCGTTATCGGTCGCTTCACCCGTCGCGCCGATTTACCAAAATAAATTATCACTTAAAGGATACCGGCCCGGCGGATAAAATCAATTAATTATCCGCAAGGCCGGTAAACTTAATTAGTTGGTGTTTGAAAGCAGACGAGCCTGATAATTTAACTTTTCACCGGTCTCAACCGTAATATCATGCCATTGTCGACACCAAGATATATGAAGCCATCCAGACCTTGCTTTACTACGCGAATCCTCCATTTTTGTGAAGTCAATAAACGCTCTTCAGATTTAATTGTGTCCTGGTGAATGGTCAGTCTGTTCAGATGTTGAAAAGCCATCGACCCAATGAATAAACTTCCCTTCCATTTCGGAAATGCATCGCCATCATAGAATGTCATACCGCTCGGAGCAATAGAAGGTTTATAAAAATATACAGGCTGCTCCATTCCTTCTTTTTGTTTCAGCCCTTCTCCCCACTTTCCTCCACCGTAATGTTCACCCAGCGTGATTACTGGCCATCCATAATTTTTTCCCGGTCGGATAATATTTACTTCATCTCCACCCTGCGGACCGTGCTCAGATTCCCATAGCCATCCTGTACCCGGCTGAAAGGTAAGCCCCTGCAGATTGCGATGACCATATGACCATATCTCTGGCCTGGCTCCTTTTGTTTTTACAAATGGATTATCATCAGGTATACTTCCATCTTCCTTCAATCGTATCACCTTTCCCAAATCAGTTCTTAATGATTGTGCAGAATCGGGAGCCAATGCACGTTCCCCCATGGTAAAGAAGAGATAACCATCGCGAAGAAGGATACGGCTGCCATAGTGGTAACTCGATTTATAATAAGGATATACTTCAAACAGACGCTGCACCTGCGTGAAACAATTATTTTCAATTTTTGCACGTTCAACAATCAATGTTGTTGTACTGTCCGGCTTGCGGAAGGAGAAATCATAATACACCCATCCATTCTTTGCATAATCAGGATGAACCTTTATATCAAGCATTCCACCCTGCCCGTCGATATCTACTTTTGGTGAATTACACAGTACTGTTTTTTTGCCGGTTGCCGTGTCGAGAATGCTCACATTGTCCGTCTTCTTTGTTCGTTCGGTAAAAATTAATTTACCGTCAGGCAAAAAATCCATGCCGAACGGTATTTGCAAACTGTCAGCCAGGGTGTCAACAACGAAATTTGCGTCGGAACTGACGAAAACCTGTTTTTCATGATTCGATCCTGCCGCCGTTTTATCCGCACCGGGATTGCAGGAAATAAGATAGCCGCATAGCGCGGCTAAGAACAATAATGGTTGAAAATGTTTCTTTGTCATTTGATAAAAATAAGAAAATAAACTACCAGAAAATTTCCGGCGAAGATTGTGTTACAAAAAA
>Ga0207645_10000230_pt1 | contig 46367 bp, 34 predicted proteins | sample KBSM53metaG_FD_184331 | JGI IMG/M metagenome (GOLD analysis project Ga0207645, IMG submission 184331) | Miscanthus rhizosphere microbial communities from Kellogg Biological Station, Michigan, USA - KBS M5-3 metaG (SPAdes) (version 2) | ecosystem: Host-associated > Plants > Roots > Rhizosphere >...
CCCGAATTCGCAACTAGAAATCGTTCAGCAGCCACAACGGTCGCTGACGACGTGACCGCAACGCCTCCTGCACTCCTCGGGGAGAGGGCTGAGGATGCCAGGTCACGGTCTACTTCAGGCAATGTCGTGTATGCGGCTTTACTCCAGTCGACGGACGCGATGTCGACCAGCGGCAACTTGGAGATGAGGTTCTTGGTTGTAACCCAGTTCCATGGCAGCCACAGGAACTCATCTTTCAAATGCCACTTCAGGGCGATCCAGCTCGTGTATCTCTGCGGATCGAAATCGCTAGTCTGAATAGCTTCGATCCGTATTCCTCGTTGTGAGATTCTTTCGAGGAAGTTTTGCAAGGACAGTTCGCTGATTGCCGTTGGAACAACCAACAGAACCTCGTTTGCCCCGGCTCGCACCGCAGTCAATACAGTTCGTATCAGAAGTGGAACTCCGGCAATGGGCCTCATGAGCATTTTCGTTGCTTGCTGCCCGCTTACGAGGCCACCAAGTTCTGAGATGGATATCACCGCCTTCATGAGAGAGTCTCCTTCGCAAATATGGTTGGGATTGGTATTGCCGTATTCTCCGAGCGTCTCGTTCTACGGGAATTCCAGACGAGCCAAACGATTCCGATGAAAGCCCAGAGGAGATCGCGTACGCGGCGAGTTAGAGCCAAGGCAAGACCGAGCATTGGTGAGAGACCCGTTAAAGCAAACGCGGAGATTGCGCCACCCTCGTCAGACCCCAGCCGTGCAGGGATCCATCCACTAAGTATCTTTAGTCCGCGTGTCACGCCTTCAATGGCCAGAATTGTGAAGAAATGAATTGTCAGGCCAAGCGACCACAAGACGACCCCCACTTCGGAAGCAACCAGCGCCTGACACGCGACATCGATCCAGAACATTCGGCTGACCAGAGCAGGCTGATTGAACCGATAATTGCGGATCGACGATTCGAAGTCTTCTGCGCGTACGAGCCAAGACGGAGCTCGTTTTCCTAGTCCACTCACTACTCCGGACAAGACTGGCCTGCGACGGGTAATAAGAAAGACCATCAGAGCAAGCACGAGGACGGTGGGGATCAGGTGGTAAGCCGTGCCTTGAGCTCTCACGAAGGGAAGACTCACAATTCCACAGATCGCGAGCAATGCGGAAGTGAACCAGTAGACGCCATTGTCGAGGAACGTGGCCGTGATCGTTGGTTGGGCGGAAGTCCCGAGCAGCTTGATCTTCATGGGTTCGGAAATCACAGGCCCGAGAACCGTGAGATATCCCATAGATTGGCCCGCTAAGCGAATTGCTGCCAATCTCGAAATGTCAACGTAAACGCTCTCACCTTCCAGGGACGCCGACCATGCGATGCTTTGCAGGAGCAGGCGCAAAAGGCTGAGTCCCAGAACTATTGGCAGGGCAATTCGCAGCGCCTTCAATTGCGGCACGAGTGACGCGAAACCAACGTGGGCGAGGACCCAAGCGAAGAGAGTAACTGCGACAAATGCGACTGCCATTTCTGCCTTTTTCATCGCGCCGGCCTCGCATCGCTATCCTGTTCAATGGAAGTGGTCTTTGATTTGTGCGGTGGATTCAACTTGTAATCGACATTTTCGATTGTGAGTTCCGAGTCCCCAAAGACCCGAATCTGACTTGTAGTATCGGTTGAAGATGCAAACCAGAATGGCCCGACCTTTTGATAAGTGTGGACGAAATGAACGCTGTGCACCCAGAAGGAAGGATTGCGTGCGGGCTGGCCTTCAATTCGAACGATCGAATAGTCGGTGGCGTCAACCCAAATCTTGCCGGTGATCAAATACTTGTTTGGCGTTTTTGGCGCAACCTCAAGCACGTATGCTGGTCCAGTTTGAAGAGCTTCTTTACCAGCAGCGCGGAAGTCGTAATTAGCGGGAGTGAGCCGCGTGCCGTTGCGTGTGCCTTTGCGGGACGCCTCCGTCTCTTCGCTCAGCAGCTTCTGAAACACGTGCTTGCGAATTGCACCTGAGCCCTCTTCGGAAACGACGCTGAACTGCTTGGTACCGTTGCTGTCGCAGTAGACACGCACGAGCATTTCGGCGCGGCGCTTCTTATTCACGGCGACGTAGCGGCGCGTCGCCGTGTATCCGGTCAGGTCGGATTGTCGTTGAGCGTCAAACTGCATCATCTTCGCGACAATATCCTCTGCCGAAGGAAGTGGGGCACTTGCCTGCGCTGGCGCAAGGGCCACTAACAAAATAAACGTTAGGCTGGAAAAGGCTTTCTTGATGGTCAGTTTCATATTCAAAACTCCAATACGAATTTGCCGTGAAAGGTCCGTGCTGCGCCGTTGAAGAATTGGCCAAAGCGATCGCTGTCGAGATTGTTCTGCACGTCCCGATAATTGGCGCGGTTAAAGACGTTGAACACGCCGAACCCGACTTTCGCATGCTTCTCTTTGAAAGGCAGTTGGATCCGTCGCAAGACCTGCAGGTCCGTCGAGACGAATCGCGGGAAACGTGATTCGTTTCTGGGTCCGACGAATTCTCGATACTGATTAATCGTGGAATATGGAAATCCGGTGTGAACGTCGACTACAGGCGAGAAGGTCAATTTCCACGGGGCGGCAATCTCCGCCCACGCCAGGAATCTGTTCGGCGCATCGAACGGCAAGCGCCCACGCTGATTTGGCTGAATTACTGCGACCGGATCGTTGCCGAAGAACTGGTTGAAATCGTTCAGGTCACCATAGGCTTTTGAGCGCGTGTAAGAAGCGTTAATCGTGCTGTGGTGGAGCTGATAGCGTCCCGCAACCTGAAACTCTTTGTACAAATTGCTTCCACGGCTCGATAAGGAGAGGACGCCATCCGATTCAATCGGATTGACGAAGTACGACCGGACCGTATTACGCTGCTGATATCCAACTCGCACCAAGAAGTTATTTGTCACTTGGCGATCCACTTCGAGGTTCCACACCGTGCTGCGTGGAGTGCGCAAACCATCCGAAATTACATTCGAATAGGCTGTCGAGCTAAGGGACTGGCCTGTCGGATCGCGCATGACGACTGTCCGCGAAGGCAGGTCAACAAATGTTGGAATGTTTAGCGGCACACGGTCATAGAAGAAACCCGCGCCCCCTTTGAGCAGTGTGTAGTTATCTTTGGTCAGCGCCAGAACGAAGCCGGCGCGTGGAGCGATGCTGACCGAATCGGTGATGGAGTCGCGATCGAAGCGCAGACCCAGGTCAAGCGTCAACCGATTTGAGACCGCCCACTTGTCTCCTGCGAACCACGCGATTTCGTTCTTGTCGATGTTGAAGTGGGATGCAGGTCCGAACTGAATTTCCGTGAGCGAATAGCCCGCAACACCGATGATCTCTACTGGGGACAGGTTCTGCCGACCTTCGTAAGAGCTGTGCGAGAAGGCGAGGCCCGCATTCAACTGATGGGTCCCAAGGAACTGATGAGGGTGTGATCGGAAAACCTCTTCCCACTCCGTTCGAGAAGTATTGCGATGTTGACGATTAAAAAATCCGCCCTCGGTCGTTTCTGTGAGCAGTTGGTAGGGCGCACTGGACCGTGGGAAAAGGTCCGCACCCAAGGACTTATAGCTTATCTGTGACGTTAGCAGGTCTCCGGAGTCCGTAACGTAGCGATGCTGCAGATAGGCCTGATAGCCACTCTCGTGAAAATCAGGTGTGCTCGCCTGGGGAGTAAAGGTGTTCAGACCGTAGTAGTCGAACTTTTCGGGAAACACTGCGAATGAAGCCGTTGCAGTCTGACTCTTGCTGATGTTGATGTCAATTTGTGTGTAGGAGTCGAACTTCTCAGACTTGGTATCACGTTGAGGCGTCGGCAGGCTGTATACGGGGTTGCGCTCGTAGCGATACTGCAATGACTCTGTGAAAGCAACGCGATCTTTTACGATTGGACCAGAGAATGTGACCCGCGGCGAAACGGCGGCAATGCCCATGATCGATCCATCCACCCTCCGAAGTCTGGGAAGAAAGTTCTGGGCCGAGATGCGAAATTTGTTGAAGTCGCCAGTCCGTGTCTCAACATTCGAAACAGCGCCCGTGAACTTCCCGAACTCTGGGTTATAGGGAGTAGAGAGAACCTGCACGGACGAAACCACGTCAATGGGAAGGCTGATTGCGGCTTCGCCCGTAGCTGGGTCGGTAACATCTGCGCTGTTGACCAGAGATCCATTTTCTGAGGCGCGCGCGCCTTTCATGTTGATCCGGCCGCTTGGTCCTCGAACCACTCCCGGAACCAGAGGCAGCAGGTCTTCAAAACGCTCACCCTGATTCGGCATATGCTCGACCAGGGATTCGCCGATGGTGGTGCTTCCCGAAGATTCTTTTGTGTCTACTTGCTCTGTGGTGGCGGTTACCGTGGCTGATTCCGCGACTGCCGCGACTTTCATTTCCAGCGGGGCCTGGGAGGCGCTTCCGGCAATGACGGCGACTGTCGCTGATGCGACCAGGCCAGGCGCGTTTGCCGTGACCGTGTAGTTGCCGGGAGGGACCGATCCGAATGCGAACTGGCCCTGGGCGTCACTCTCCGCTTCGAAGTGACTCGAGCCGTCGAGCGAAATCTTTGTGCCTGGCACGACAGATCGGGTACCGTCTGGATCGATCGTGAACACGAGGCCCTGAATGGCGCCGACTGTGGGTTCTTTGGTCTGGGCCAGAACTCCTGTACCTAGCTGCACAAGAATAAGGACAATGATGGCGAGGCGGCGCGTCATTGGGTTCTCCTCTGCGCAGATAGTTCCGCGATACGATTCTTGCGCATGTGCACGACCGAACCGTTGCGCTCGAAGCGGACTTCGTCCATGGACGTCCGCATGAGGTAAATTCCACGGCCGTGAGTTCGTAGGCGATTGTCAGGAGACGTTGGGTCCGGGACCGAGTCCGTCTTAAATCCACGCCCTTCATCCTCGATCGTTATTGAGACTTCACCATCTTCGGTACAGCGGCACTTGACGTACACGCATTTGTCAGCGTCCTCCTGGTTGCCGTGGACGATGGCATTTAAAAGCGCTTCACGCAGTGCCAGTTCAATTTCGAAGTTGTCTCCTTCTGTCACTCGGAATCTCGAAATGAAGCGCATCATTTGATCTACGAATGGGGAGACGATGTCGACGTGCGTGGGAAGGGTGTGGCGCAATTCAACAAAGCTCGATGAGGTCTTGGCTGTGGTGGATTCGACTTCTAGTCCGCCGGACATATGGAATTGTTCCGCTTTCATTTCTTGGAACATCGTGTCCCCTTTCTGAGTGCTCACTCTCTACACCTGCTTATGCAGGCAGCGCGCCACTTGCACCGCATTGAAAACACAGTCCTCGTCTTGGGGAATCACGCTGCGCTTTCAGCAAAACGACGAACATTCAGCGAGCTTGCCGTAGTGAGCCTCTCGCAGAATGGGGACGGATTGCTCCGAAAGATACCGAGTGGGCCGCTCATTCTTTGCTTACAAGCGGTATTCAAGGATTCCCATGAGAAAGGCTGGAGCCCGGGCTTTGCAGCCCGGGCCGGAATGGTAGGAACAATGGTGGGAAATTGAGACAGGGCTTAAGCTAGAAATGTTTGATGGCTACGAGCGCTATGGTTGCGACCCGCCGCATCATTGTGGTTGCTCTTCGTATCTGATGCGGCGTCGGCTCTCTTTGCGCAGGTGAAGGACCAAGCCGCCCTGTTCAAAATTGGCGTATCGATCCGGGAGTCGCCGTGCCTGACATCGATTTCGATAATGTCCCTATTGTTATAGAGCAGCCAAGTGCGTGGAGTCGTCTCTTGACGTATTGGTTGATCGTTGCTCCAGATGACTGTAAGGCTTGCCATTGTCGGATCTCCTTGCTGTTCCACCCAATGCGTGATCGGCATAGGTGTTGGAGCTTCGCTGCCGGGGCCGCTGACGACGCCGTGCTTGCGCAGAACGCTGTACGTAATGTTTTCAAGCTGTGCCATAACTCCGACCCGAGGGTGGTCGCGCCGCTCAACGAAATTTACTTGGCTATTCATTGCGCCCTACCCCTTTCTGAGTTCATTCTCCGGGCGCTGTATATGCAGGCGTTTCGCCATTTGCACCTTATTGAAAACAAGCTTGATCCTTGGGCAACGACGCTGCATCTTCGGCAAAGTGACGAGCGCTCAGCGAGTCCCCACGGGCCTTTGGACGGAATGGTGACGAAGCTTCCTGAGACAAAAACTGGGAGCACTGTAGAAGGGTAGCGGTTCGCTGCTATCTTGAGCTGGGCCGCTTCTGTCCGTATTTATCGATGCCAAGCCGTCGGATCTTCGATTCCAGTGTCTGGCGTGGTATCCCTAGTTTCGCGGCTGCTCCGGAAGGTCCGGAAATCCGTCCATGGGTCTCGGCGAGAGCGGCTTCGATCATTTCCACTTCACGATCATCTAATGCCGAAAGGCCCTCGTGCTGCGATGGAATTGTCGATTCAGTGTTTAACCAACTCTCATCCACATCGAAGGTTTCGGTTTCACTGAGGATGACTGCACGTTCTACAACGTTCTGTAATTCGCGAATGTTTCCCGGCCAATGGTAGCTTTGCAACTGCTCCAGGGTGTGTTTGCCGATCTGGCGTATGTTTTTACCGGCCTCTTTCGCGTAACGACCGACAAAATATTCGACGAGCAATGGAATGTCATCGGATCGCTCGCGAAGTGACGGGACCGCGATCGGGAACACGTTCAATCTGAAAAAGAGATCCTGACGGAAGGTTCCTTGCGCCACGGCGGCTGGAAGGTCACGATTGGTTGCTGCGATCAGACGGACATCTACCGAGATTGGATGATTACTGCCCACACGCTCAAATTCCCTTTCCTGTATTACCCGCAGGAGCGCGATCTGAGTTTCCATCGGCAGTTCGCCGATTTCGTCCAGGAACAGCGTACCTCCATTGGCCGCTTCAAACCTTCCTAGCCGCCGTTGCAGCGCGCCGGTGAACGCTCCCTTTTCGTGGCCAAAAAGCTCGGACGCAATTAGCGATTGCGGAATCGCGGCACAGTTGACCCGCACGAAAGCTCTATTTGCACGTTTCGACCTTCGATGAAGAGCGCGGGCAATGAGCTCCTTGCCCGTTCCGGTATCGCCCAGAATGAGGACGGTCGAATCTGAGGGTGCAACCTTCTCCACTTTCTTGAGCAGCTGGTGGATTGGTTTGGATGAGCCAACAATCTCCTCAAACATCGAAGAACGATCGATTTCCTCCCGCAACACAAGGTTCTCGTTGCGAAGCCGTTCTTCGGTCCTCTTTTGGTCGTTGATGTCTGTTGCCGTCGCGTACCAGCGGATGATCTCACCACGTTCATCTTTTAGTGGGTTGTACTGAACGAGCTGCCAGCGATATTCTCCGCTCTTGTATCGGGCGCGCATTTCCAGCTCGAATGGAACCCCATGCGAAAGCCCCTCTTGACGGGCACGGAGGCGGTCTACGTCGTCGGGATGGAAGACTTTCACTGAGAACCCTTCACTGAGCACCTCATCCAGAGTGAGTCCCGTTGTTTCGCAAGCCACACTGTTCGCATAGAGTGTCGTTCCATCGGGTGCGAGGACCACGATGACCTGGCGAATAGCATCGGTGATCGTGCGAAGCTCTTGCTCACTTTGCTGTAGCTTCTCCTCAGCGCGCTTACGGTCGTCGATATCAGTGGCTGTGCCGTACCAGCGAATGACCTGGCCCGATTCGTCTTTTAGGGGGTTGTATTGAAGGATATGCCAGCGATATTGCCCATCCTTGAACAACACCCGGACCTCCGAATCGAACGGAGTGCCACCCGATAGCCCTCGTTGACGCTCGGCAGACAGGCGGTCTACATCGCCGGGATGGAAAGCCCGCGCTAATAACCCTTTCTCATCCAACTCGTCAATAGCGAGTCCCGTGAGATCCAGGGCCACCCGGTTTGCGTAAAGCGTACTCCCATCGGGCGCTAGGGCCACGACGGGCTGGCGAATCGTATCGGTGATCGTGCGAAGCTCTTGCTCACTTCGTCTTAACTTTTCCTCGGCGCGCTTGCGGTCGTCGATATCGGTTGCCGTAACGTACCAACGGATGATCTTGCCTGATTCGTCCTTTAGAGGGTTGTAGTGAGAGACATGCCAGCGATATTCTCCGTCCTTCGGCAACAAGCGCATTTCCAGCTCGAATCGCACTCCCTTCGACAGTCCCATGCGTCGCTGATCGAGTACCCGATCTAGATCGTTAGGATGGCAGGTTTGCTCTAAGTGCCCTTTACCCTTCACCTCGTCCGACGTGAGACCAATGCGATCAAGAGCCAATCGGTTCACGTATAGTGTTGTGCCGTCAGGGGCAAGGACCGAGATCCCAATGGGGATAGCGTCGGTGATCGTGAGGTCGGTCCCCTCTTGGCGAAGCTTCTGCTCGGAGTGCCCGCTTTCATTCGTACTCATGATTGAATCCGACGAGCCCGCGCGCCTTGAACGCGATGCATCCGGTCATGCGGATTATAGTGTCTGCCATGGTCAAACTGAACACGATTGCGCAGAGCGAATACTGGCCGGTATCCGGTCGAGATGATTGAGTCAGAACTGGGGATACCCTGTTTATCCGTCATCACTCTGATAGACGGCACGCTAAGCCTTTCGCCAAGAGGTTTTCTCATTTGCGAAAAGGAGTGCGATCTCGTGCACCTTTGCAATCTTAAAGCTCGGCGACTCGCCGTTGCACCAGCAGAAAGTACAGCGCCAACATGATCAGGAGTAGTCCGCTCGCGCCCAACACGACCGGTGCTGTAAGCATCGGCACCAGCCATCCGGACAACAAATTCCCCATGGGCATGCCGCCCCGAAATGCACAGTTATACAAGCTCATCACACGTCCGCGCATTTCGTTGCTTGTAATCAACTGCACTAGTGATGTCACCGTGGCGAAGACCGCCATCATGGAAGCACCCACGAGCAGCAGCATGGTGTAGCTCAGCGGCAACGATCTCGAAAGAGAAAATCCTGAAATCCCGGCACCCAGGAAAATCAGCATCGTCAGGGCGAACCGTCCCTTGTTCCGGGTGTTGCCTCTCCCCGCGACAACGAGAGAACCGCAGATCGAACCGAGCCCCATCAAGGAAAGCAGGTTCCCGTAGGTTTCCGGACCACGATGAAAGATGTCTCTGACGAACACCGGAATATAGGTTCGCATCGGCATGCTCAAGGCGGTCATGCAGAACGCCAGCAACGTCAGCGCCTCCATGGAGTTCTGCCGGCGAACGAACTTGAGGCCTTGCTTCAAACTGCTGAATATTGACTCAGTGGGCTTCTCCGGGAGGAATTGCACGGTGATCATGGAGAGCGAAATGATCGGCGCCAGAAAGGAAATCGCATTCAGCCCAAAGCACCACTTCTCCCCCAACTTTGCCAAAGCCTGACCGGCGAGCGCAGGTCCAATCGTGATCGCCATGTTGAACTGGATCGAATTCAGCGCGATGGCATTCGGCATGTCCTCGGGTTCAACCAGAGTAGGAATCAGGGCCTGATACGCTGGGCCGCCAAATGCTTGGGCCAGGCCCGAGACAAACGACAGACTGAGGATGTGCCACACATGTACCCATCCGACTGCGACGAGCACGGTGAGCAGCCCGGCGCTCGCCATCTGCACATACTGCGATGCCAGCAGAATCTTCCGCCGCTCGGCGCGATCTGCCACCGCGCCGCCAATCAGAGAGAACAGGAAGATGGGAATGCCGCCGAGGAACTGGTCCAGTGCGAGCAAGAAAGCCGAATGGCTCAGGCGATAGATGAGCCAGCCCTGCGCCACGAGTTGCATCCACGTACCGATACTTGACGTGCAGGCGCCGAACCACATCAGACGAAAATCTCGATATTGAAACGCTTTGAATAATCTGCGAAGCGTTAACGTTGGCATGTGTTCGAGCGGCTTGGAGTGCGATGTCTATCTTCGCATGGACATGTTTCCAATCCCTATTGACCTTGGATGGGTTTACAGTTTAAGGACTCGAGGTCATTCGAACTGCAGCGTCAGAAGACGCGGATGTCGACAGATAGTCTCCGGCTTTGCTATCGATGTCGTTACAAACCCTGTGCTGTGGGCAAGGAGCAGGGAACACAAGACGAATATGACGAAGTCACGTTCATGAAAACCCCTATTCGTGTGCTTCTTGCATCGGTCTCTTGTTGTTTACGTTTTGGGAAAAACGTACGCCGCTGGGTAGGTACCCCCGCACAGAAAAACTGAACAAGCGAAGGAACTACAGCAGCCCTTCCCATGTAATTCGAATCGAGAGACTAATGTTGGAACGTTCGAAGTGTCAGCTCCGCGGCAATCGACCGCTAGTCCCGAAACAACTGGAGACCTCGAGGCTTTTCGCGCTCAGCTCTAGCGTCACGTCCCTTTGCCTCCCACTTGTTCGTCATTTGCTAAACCCTCGTCTCGAATCTGGTAACCATTCCTTTTGCTTTCAGCGCTTTCCATGTGGCGAGCCGGTTGCACTGTTCGCTCGCGCCGGTTTTCGACAAAAGAACTCAGGGAAATTGAGGAGTAAATGGCTTACCCACGAATCGTTATCGTCGGAGGTGGCTTTGGCGGGCTGGCTGCTGCGAAGGCTCTTCGGAAGGCGCCGGCGGAAATCATGCTGATCGATCGCACAAATCACCACGTGTTTCAGCCCCTGCTCTATCAAGTTGCGACGTCAGTTTTGGCCCCCAGTCAAATTGGCTTTCCCATCCGGGCGCTTCTTGCAAAGCAGAAGAACACGACTGTCATACAGGGCGAGGTAACAGGAGTGGATAAGAGCAACAAATGTGTCTTCGTCGGCGACGCGGACAGGCATGACGTCCCCGTGCCCTACGAGTACCTGATTTTGGCCACGGGCGCCACTCACAGTTACTTCGGCCGCCACGAATTTGAAGAGTTCGCGCCAGGATTGAAAACTCTTGCCGACGCAGAAGAAACTCGCAACAAAGTCCTGCAAGCGTTCGAAATCGCCGAAGCTGAAGAGGATCCGAGCCGCCATCGGGACTTGCTAACGTTTGTTCTCGTTGGGGCCGGCCCTACAGGCGTCGAGATGGCTGGGGCCCTGGCAGTACTAGTCAAGACGACACTGAAATCAAACTTTCGCCGCATCGATCCTGCCTCGGCTCGCGTTGTGCTTGTCGATAGGGGGCCGCGAGTTCTCGGGACCTTCTCGGAGCACCTGTCTCAAGCTGCGAAGCAACGACTCGAGAATTTAGGAGTGGAGGTCCACGTCGGACGCGCCGTGGATCAGATCAACGCAGACGGCGTGGTGGTCGGAGGTGAGCGTATTGCGAGCAAGACTGTGATCTGGACCGCCGGTGTCGCGCCCTCTCCAGCGGGCAAGTGGCTGAATGTGGAGACGGATCGTGCCGGTAGGGTGAGCGTTCAAAAAGATCTGACCGTGTCGGGACATCCCGAAATCTTTGTGATTGGCGACACCGCGGCATTCGAGCAAGAAGGCAAAATCCTTCCTGGCGTAGCTCAGGTGGCAATGCAGCAAGGACGCTATGCAGGGAAACTCATCCATAGCCGCCTATTCGGCCGCAAGCAACCGGCTGCGTTTCGCTACTTCGACAAGGGCACCATGGCAGTTGTGGGCAAGGGTTTTGCTGTCCTGCAGAGCGGCAAGATCCAAACCAGCGGATTGTGGGCGTGGCTGATTTGGGCTTTCGTTCATCTCCAATTTCTTGCCACATCCGGCCTCCGGCTGACCGTCTTCCTGCAGTGGACTTGGACCTTTCTGACTGGCCAAAGAGGCTCGCGGCTTATCGTGAATCGTCACCCTTGCGCGCCGATAACCACAGCAGCATTGGGCGAGGGTGCCCGCGTGATACTTGGGGGCAAGTGACGTAACGTCACCACCTTTAAAAGATGTCCAAGCCGGTGAAGAAAAAACTGTCTGCTTCCCCGATGATGCGAGAAGTTGCCCGTTGAGTCAGATTGTTGGCCGTCTTCCGAGTCTACTCTGTCAGAAGCATCATCAGCACAAAGAGCGAGGGAAGATAAATGATCGAAGCCGAAAGAAGCTGTCGCGCCGAAGAATTGGATCTTCGGAGGGCGAACCGTGCGCCATAGTACATAAACCCTGAACATAGAAGTGCGGCTCCAATGGAATAAGAGGCGCTGGCTTTGCTGGTTAACGCCGGTAACAAACTCGCGGACGCTAATAATAGGAGCGGTAACAGGGTTTGCCAATTAACAATGCGCGCTCTTGCCTTTTCGTCATGCGGCAGCACCAAATAACTGGCACGAGCATAATCCTCGCGGTAAATCCAAACGATCGACATAAAGTGTGGGAATTGCCAGAAGAAGAGCACCGAGTAAAGCGTCCATGCCCCGAAGCTCAGATGACCAGATGCTGCAGCCCACCCAATCAGTGGCGGCATCGCGCCTGAAAATGCTCCGACCAGAGTGCACGCCGGCGACCTCCTCTTGAGCGGAGTGTAGAAGAATAAATAAGACAACAATGTGCCTAGCGCTAGGAGGCTCGTAAGCAGATTGGCTGCCGCAGCGAGATAAACAGTTCCGAGAACTGATAATGCAATACCGAACCACAAAACCGCCGATGGATTGAGTCGCCCAGCCGCTAGTGGTCGCCGGGCGGTCCGGCGCATTTGCGCGTCGAATCGGCGTTCGATGTACTGATTCAGGGCGCCTGTCCCGCTGGCTACAAGTAACGTTCCCAGCACTACGTTGATTGATCGCAGGAATGGAAAGTCGTGCCACCCCGACGCGCAACCCAAGTAGAAACCGGCAAAGGTCGCGATCACGATGAGAAAATTGACTTCCGGCTTGGTAAGTGCCAAATAGTCGAACCAGGTCTTCGATTCCCAAAAGCGACCAAGTTTCGCGACTGGCAGATTGAATACCGCAAGAATTGGTTCACTCGCCACGCTTAGAGCGCCTCCAGGCCCTGCGAAACTCTGCGCGGAATTCCGGCCCCCCGTGATTTCGATTGCGCTAAACCAGCCGGAGAAAAAGATTGGGGAGAGAGAATGCGCATGGTTAAGATCGCCCCGGCGATCAAGTAAACGAGTGTGACGCATGTCCACATCAATGCAGCCGCACACTGTTGGTCTTCAAGCGGAGAAAGCCCCAGTCTATTTGATGACGAGAAGTAAATTGGATAAACCACGCGATCGGAGAAAACAAGAAATCCCGAAAGGATGTCGCACGGTAGTGTGGCAAAAAAGAGGTAGAGAATCATCGAGAGATCCTGTCGAGATGCACCTGTAGAAGGTTGAACGACCGGCCACCAGAACAGAAGGCCGGTCGCAAGAAAGGACAGGTGCTCGAACAGATGCCATGGGGCCGAACGCATTCCCACCGCGAACAACGTCGGAATGTGCCATCCGATCAACGCGGCGCAGGCTGCGAGCCAGGCAAACCTAGGCCTTTTCAGGGTCTTCGCTAGCCTCTTCGCCACCGGTGAATGCCTAACCCGAACACGCAGACTCTCTACAAATCGCCCCGGCAAACCATGTAACAGCGGACCAACGGGCGCACCCAGCCAAATCAGTGGAGGAGCAATCGTCATGAGCAGCAGATGCTGCAGCATGTGGACGGTGAGCAACTCGTGGTCAAGGGTCGCAATTGGAGATGCCACTGCGACCCATATAGAGAACAGTCCAAGCAGAAAACTGAAGGTACGCCACGCCGGGGTGACATTCAAAGCGCTGGCACGTAGGGACAGCCATCCCCGCAGGTAAACAAGGGCAATGAAAACGAGAAAAAGGGTGAGGGGCACTGATCGGGACGATCCCAAGGCGGCGTGATGGAGATGTGGCATGGGACCGTTCTCCTATGGTTTAGCGCCTGGGGCTTTCTCGTCGCTGAGTGCCATATCGCGAGAAGCATCTAGCGCGGGCGCTTGCCCTTTCGGATGCAGAGTCTGAAGAAACGCGACAAGCGCCGTTGTCTCCGCTGGAGTTAAGTTCTTTCCATACGCCGGCATGTTGCCGCCACCTTGAATTACCTGTCGAATAAGTTGGTCCTGCGTAAGGCGCACAGCAACGCTATCCAGTGCTGGTCCCCGTTGTCCTCCAGTGTTTCCGAGTGAGTGGCAGTTGCGACACTGCTTCACTTGGAAGACCAGTGCCCCCTGTCTTTCAAGCGCGGTCGAGTCATGAACGTATTGATCCGGGATGGGATCACTGCTCCACGCATTCATGTGCGGACTCCACGGCGTGTATCCCGCGAGTTGTGTGAACGTGCCGAGTGTTATAGCGATCAACGACACGGTCAGAACCGCGATCGGTCGTCGCTTCCAACTCTTTTCACCTTCGCCAGAAAGAAACGGAAGAAGCAGCAAACCAACAATGACCACGACTGGTCCGATCAGCAGCGCCGGTGTTTCGAGCGAAGGCGGAAGCAGAGACAACAAAGCATAGAGCCACAGGAAGAAGTAATCCGGCTTTGGGACAGTCTGGATGATTGTCGGATCGGGCCTTCCCGTTGGCCCAAATGGACCGAAGAACAACGCGCACGCGAGGACCGCCAGGATGATGAATGCTGAGAAGAACATGTCTTTCCAGACGGCGTAGGGAACGAAGGGAGCCCCATCGTTTTTGGTAAGCGTGTGATATTCGGCTTCGTAGGTTGCTCGTCGTACAATGCGTCCCGGCATCGGCCATTCGTTAATGCCCAGCTTCAACACCATCAATAAATGGAGGCACACGAAGCCGATCAGTAATCCCGGAATCACAAATACATGGAGGGCGAAGAATCGCGACAGAGTCGCACCCGCGATGATCGGACCTCCGAGCATCAGCTTCACGATGGCGGGACCCAGAATGGGAACCCGGCTCGCGATAGACGCTCCAATACCGAGCCCCCAATAAGCATCTTGATCAAAGCGTAACACTTGCCCGCTGAATGCCATGCCTAAGGTCATCAGCAACAGAAAGACGCCAACAATCCAGGTAAGCTCGCGGGGGAACTTATATGCTCCAAAAAGAAATACCTGAACCATGTGAATCAGAACAACAGCGACCATGAAATTCGAGCCCCAGCCATGCATAGCCCGGATGAACCAGCCGAGGGCGACGTCGTGGTTGAGGGCTTGCAGGCTGCTCCAGGCTTCCGCGGCCGAAGGCACATAAACCAGCGCAAGCAGAATTCCCGTCACAATCTGCAGCACGAAGATCGTTAACGCGGCGCTGCCGAATACGTACCACCAGCTAGCGGTATTTCGCGGCACGGGATGTTCGGCCATTTCGCGAATCGGCGCTGCAAGCTGAAGGCGGCGGTCGAACCAGCCTCCAATCTTTGCGAGCTGGATTCTCCCAATCATGATGCGCATGACGGTTTTTCTCCGAGTCGGGCGATCGCTGCTCCCGGCGTGGGCAGTTCGCCAGCCTGGATTATTATTAGGCCGCTCTCAATTTTGTATGGATATTCAAAAAGACCGCGTTCCGGCGGGCCAGACGCGCGCGAGCCATCTCTGTAATATGCTCCGCCATGGCAGGGACACATGAACAGTCCAGACTGCGGAAACCAGCGGACCGGGCAGCCTAGGTGAGCGCAGTTAATCGCAAAGACCTGGAATTGTTCTCCCGCAACGCGCCGTACCCAGCAGGCCGTGCCCACGGTCATGCCATCTGTGGGCATGGCGTAGGGGTTTTGAAACGTAGCCAGACGTGTTTCGCCTTCAGGGAATTCGCTGACCTTGCCAAGCGGCACCCACGAGAGATAGCCATTCGCGCGACCGCGAGTGATCGCGGAGAATAGAAATCCCATAATCGGTACAGCCAAAATGGTTGCAGCAAGTGCGTTGAACAAAATTCCCAACTTCATAAGGAACCCGCGCCGAGAAATCGTTGTATCGGTCGACTCTGCGAGTGCAGGTTTGGTGTCCATTGCTCTGACTCCTAGTGTTGTGCGTTGTTCGTCACAGAATAAGGTTGACCGGGGCTCTCGACCCGGAGAGACGCCAACCATGCAACTACATCTGTTACTTCCTGGTCCGACATCGGCTTCCCGGGCACGTTTCCGCGCCAGTCTGGTGCTCCAAGCTCAGGTCGCCCGACAATCGTAATCGTTCGCAGCCCTTGATCACTCAACAGAGCCAGAAATGAATCATTGGTAATGGCACTGCCTTTGGTTCCACCCTGCCCTTGTGGGCCATGGCATGACGAACAATAAGTTCGGTAAGAAGCTTCACCACGCTGAATATCTCCCGAAAACTTCGCCGCGTATGAAGGTGGGTTGGCTGCGTCGAGAATTCCTGCTCGTCTCCAGCGCGAGCGAATTTCGGTGGTGATCACGTCGATCTGTTTCTCAGTCAGGATTCCACCAGCACTTTGCGCAAATGCTGGCATGGACGTGCCGCGGACGCCGTTAGCGATGATCTTTCGCATGACGCTTTCATCCGCGATGCCAAGATAAACCGGATCGGCAAGCGCTATTGCCGCTCCCCCCCGACCGTCTGTACCGTGGCAACCAGCGCAGTTTTCTGCATAGAGGATGCCGAAGTTGCTGATCTGACTCGGAGCCAGGCCTTCCGAATTCTTCGTCGGTCGGCCAGGGGGAGAGCCGCAACCAGAAAGCAGCACCATGCTGAATGCCACAAACGTGCATAAATATCGAAATGACCTCACGGCCGGTCGCCTCCATGTGGCGGAATCATCCCTGGAGCTTCAATGCCAGCTCGCATCGCGAAGGTCAGGTTCTCCTGTGTGAGCATGCGCGATTGACGCACAACGACCAGTCCCGCCACCATTCCGAAAGCTACCTGCGAAGCAATAAACCAGGGCCAGTCGATACGACTCGCCAGCAGTGGGTTGAGCAGGCCAAGCATCGTGTAAATCAGCCCCGACCACAACACCGGAGCGATAAGTCCTCCAAGGACAATTGGCCTGCGCGGGAACATAGGAAGCATCGCGCCATAAAGCAATCCCACGAGCGTTGAGACAACAGCGTGAAGAACCAGGGCAATCGCGAAGCTGTCCGCATGAAAGGAATAGAGCTTTGCGGGCCCAAGTTTTAGAGATTGGGCATAGACGCCAGCGGCAAGAAGGTTGATCGGGTACCAGATGCTTCCGGCCTTCAACACTCCATACGCACAGGCAAGAACAGCCATCGCTATGCTTCCTGCAAATCCCCCCTTCACGCCTGCCGAAATTGGATAGGTGTGAACAGGAAGCCAAGCACGCTGGTAGTCCGCTACGGGAACTCGTTCAACGGCTCGCCGTTCGGTGGTGATTCGAATGTCGTCGGGAATCACGGGCACAGCTTCCTCATGCTCGCGTGGAAAGACTTCGCGAAACCATCCAACACATCCTGCTAGAGAAAGCACCGCGCCCAGGAAACTCACAGAGACGCTGGTAACAAGACCTGCAAATAACAAGCAGCATCCAAATGCCAAGACAAGGGGCCAAGCTGTTGGAGCAGGTACTTCGATCTCTCGTGGAGTCGGGTGGCTTTCGCTAGACTGCTCTCCTATCAGCGACGTTGCCATTTCCTCTTTCCTCAGCGTCCCAGAACGTACACAACGGTAAAAACGACGACCCAAACCGCGTCGACAAAATGCCAGTACAACGAAAGCACTTCGACACGTTGGGAGTGCTCTCTTCCGACCCAGCCCGAAAACCCAAAGATTGCCACAATGACGAGCATGATCATTCCTGCTGTGACGTGGAATCCGTGCAGACCGACCAGCGAGTAGTAGGTTGTCCCGAAGAGATTGGTTGAGATTGTAAGACCGTGCTCATAGATCAGCCGGTGCCACTCCTGTGCGGTTCCGAAAAGGAATAGAGCCCCCAAAACAATCGTGAAAGACCACAAGCTCAGGAACGCGCCGGGATTGCCCTTTTGAAGGGATTTTCCAGCGTAGTGGATCGTGAGGCTACTTGAGAGCAGGCAGATGGTATAGAAGATCGGAGTCTCCAGCACTTCGCGCGGAGTTGGACCGGTCAGACTCTTACCGCTGTAGAAAAGGTAGGCGACCACGAAAATCGTAAAGATCGCTGACTCGGCAATGATGAGACCCGCCATCGCGATCTTGCCACGGTACGGTAGGCTCCGCGACTGCTGCGTTTCACCAACTGATATTGCCGCTGAGCTCATCGATCTCGCCCTTCATTCATACAGGCTGTCCGGATCTTCCGGATGTTTCAAATCCCACAACGGACGTCGACTCTCCACCATCGGCACGGTCGCAAAGTTGTACGCTGGCGGCGGTGAACTGGTTGACCATTCCAGTGTCCATGCATCCCACGGGTCGTTGCCCGCCTCAGCTCCTTTGAAATACGAGATGATCAGGTTGGCTACAAATAGCAGAATTGCAATCGCCTGGATAAACGCACCGATGGTGATGACCAGGTTCAGGGTGTCCCAACCGCGCCCGGGTTCGTAGGTGTAGATGCGACGCGGCATGCCCAGCAGTCCAGGAATGTGCATCACATCAAATGTGAGATGGAAGCCGATCAAGAAGAGCCAAAAATGCCATTTGCCCAAGCGCTCGCTCAGCATCCTGCCTGTCATCTTCGGATACCAGTAATAAAACGCGCCGAAGAGAGCAAACAAAATTCCGCCCACGATCACGTAGTGGAAATGCGCAACGACAAAGTAAGAAAGGCTAAGCTGCCAGTCGAAGGGGACAGCCGCTTGCATAATACCGGTGAGACCGGCGATTAAGAACTGAAACAGAAAGCCAATGCAGAACAGCATGGGCACTTTGAACTGAATCCTTCCCCCCCACATCGTGCCAATCCAGTTAAAGATCTTGATTCCGGTGGGAATGCCAACAGCCATAGTTGTGATCGCAAAGAAGCTGTTGGCGTAGGAATTCATTCCGACCGTGAACATGTGATGCGCCCAGACGCTCGTGCTTACGAGGCCGATGGCGACTGTCGCCGCGACCATAACGGGATATCCAAAAATAGGCTTGCGTGAAAAGACTGGAATGATTTCTGACAAGAAAGCAAAAGCTGGAATGACAAGAACGTAAACCTCCGGATGACCGAAGATCCAGAAGAAGTGCATCCACAGTACAGCCGATCCTCCAGCTTGGGTGTCGAAACAATGACCTCCCAAATATCGATCGACAAGCAGCATGATTTGAGCGGCCGATAACGGCGTGATCGCAATTAGAACCATGCCTGCCATCACCAGATTTAGCCACACCAACAGGGGCATGCGGCCAAGCTTCATACCAGGGCAACGCATGCAAAGGACCGTGGCGATAATGTTGATGCCCGTTCCAATGCTTCCAAACCCGGAGACCAGAAGCGCGAGAGTCCAATAATCGGAACTATGGCCTGGAGAGAATGCCCGTGCACCTAAGGGCGCATACGCCCACCATCCGACGTCGGGTGCATTTCCTGCGCCATACAGCCCGCTTCCTCCGAGAAAACTGAAATAGAGAAGCAGCCCACCCAAAAACGAGAGCCAGAAACTGAAAGCATTCAGGCGCGGAAATGCCATGTCGCGAGCCCCGATCATCAATGGGACCAGGTAGTTTGCAAATCCAAAAAGGATCGGCATGGCCACAAAGAAAATCATGGTCGTCCCGTGCATGGTGAACATGCGGTTGAACACTTGGGGAGAGACGAAATCGTTGTGCGAATGGATCAACTGAATGCGAATGATAATGGCCTCAACTCCACCGATCACGAGAAAGAACAGAGAGGAGAGGATGTAGAGAATTCCCAGCCGTTTATGATCGACTGTGGTGACCCACCCATGGAGAGTATCGACCCAAGGTTTCTCTTGAACCTGCAGTTCAGGCACTGTAATCGCGTTTGATGACATGGTGTTCTTCTAACTTCCCTAACGAAGCGTCTCGAGATAACCCACCAATGCGTCCAGGTCCGATTTGTTTAATTGCATCGCCGGCATTAGTGAACCGGGCTTGATCGCCTCCGGGTCTTGGATCCAGAGGCGGAGGTTTTCGGACGTATTCAGTGCCGCGCCAGCGGCAATCGTGGTACGGCTCATCAGATGAGTCAAATCCGGCCCAAAGCGTCCACTTGCAACTGTACCGTTAATGGTGTGACAGTTAATGCAGGCGGTGCTCTCGAATACCCGCTTGCCAGCAGCAACTCGTTCGTCTACCACTGCAGGCTGTCGCTGCTCACGAATCCACTCCGCAAAGTCGTGTGGTGAATCAACCGACACGCGCAGGAGCATCTTTGCGTGCTGGGTTCCGCAGTATTGCGCGCACTGACCGAGAAAAATTCCTGTGCGCTCCGGATCCATCCACATGCTGTTGGGATGGTTCGGGACCAGGTCCGTCTTACCAGCCAACTGCGGTATCCAAAAACTGTGATCGGTATCAGCGGAAAGCAATCGCAAGAGTGTCGGTGTCGGATGAACAGGATCGCTGACCGGAATGTGTAGCTCGTTGGCGGTTGCAACGCCAAGCTGCGGGTAACGATATTCCCACCAGAACTGATGCGCAATAACAGTGACTTCCACCGCACTCGCGGGCTTGGGAGCATCTTGTATCGCGTGGATCACCCGTGCTGTCGCCAGGACCAATACGACCACGATCAAGGTTGGGATAATCGTCCAGGCCAATTCGATCTGCGCACTTCCGTACACCTGGGCCGGTTCACTGTTCGCACTCTCTGATTTCGCACGGAACTTTGCGATTGAATAGACCAGCAGGGTAAAGACGATTGCGAATATGATGCCGGTGATGGTCAACACAAATATTGACAGGTTAACAATTGACTTTGCGGGCGTGGATTCAGGGACAAATATATTTGTCGGGCTCGTTAAAGAGGTAACGGCGGCGGCACTACTAAGACAGAAGAATAGGAACACGACTGAGCACAGCGCAGTCCTGCAGGTGATTTTCACGCGTTGCACTTCCATTCCCCACGTCTGCACCAAATGCCCCCGAGAGTGGAGCTCGAGAATTACTTGTTGCATGCTATCCATTCATCGTTCTGGACGGGTTTTTGAGAGGGCTGCTTTTTGTGACTGCATCTTACCGGCCGAATGGGATTTTTGCATTCCATGTTCCAAGCAACAGGCGCTGCACGAAATTGGTTGAAACCCTGCAGTTACGGGGAGTTGGCACTCCGTGGTAGACGGAGTCGGGGTGACAGAACCGAGATGACGTGACGAGAGTCTGGCATATGACAAGCTGTGCGACGAGCCGAGCTCGGTTCAGGTCTCGCACCCGCGTTTCTGGTTGTTAGGGAGGTGATCCTGTGACTCAGGTGGCCCACGACCGCACAGAGGAATGGACGTGGCCCGGCAGGAAAGCTGTTGCCTTTTCTGATTACGTTTCTCCTTCGCCGGAAAAAGGGGACGATCGTCAATTGCAGGGCACTGTTGGAATAGAGCCGTCGCTTTGCCGCGCAAATTAGTGAACGGGTACTTCTACACCCGAGCGCTTCGAGGCTGCGGTCAATTCCTGCAACCACTCAAATGCCGTGTCGGCCAGCATGTGTTCCTGACTCCTCCAACGCCAATTTCCACTGGCGCGACCAGGAAGATTCATCCGGCTCTCTGATCCCAAGTTTAAGAGATCCTGTAACGGAGCAATCGCCAAAGCCGCCCTCGACGACCATCCTAGAGTCATCAGTTCCGCAGCAGCTTCGGAGCTCGCGCCGGGTGCGCGCTTAAGATAGCTCCAGAAGTTTTGTCGTTGGTAGTCAGGCAATTCTTCGTACCACTGTCGAGTTGGCGGGTTGTCATGTGTGCCGCTGTAGACGACAGCGTTCTGGGTAAAGTTGTTCGGTAAATATGGGTTATCTGCATGACCGTCAAAGGCGAACTGCAAAACACGCGTTCCGGGAAGCTGAAATTGGTCGCGCAGTCCCTGTACATCCGGAGTAATAATTCCCAGGTCTTCGACGATGAAGGGCAAGAGGCCTAGCTCGTTGCGCAATGCTTCGAAGAAATAGACGCCTGGACCTTGTACCCATTGTCCTGACTGGGCAGTCGGAGCATCTGCTGGAACATGCCATGCGGCCGCAAAGCCGCGGAAGTGATCGAGCCGAATCACATCCACGTGGGCGAGCAGGGCACACACTCTATCGATCGCCCAGCGATAACCCGTCGCACGCAGGGCGTCCCAGTTGTAGACAGGATTGCCCCACAACTGTCCTTGCGCGCTGAAATAGTCGGGGGGAACTCCAGCCACGAATCGTGGTCGGCGATGCTCGTCAAGCAGAAACAACTCCGGGTTCGACCAGACATCGGCCGAATCTGGCGAAACAAAAAAAGGCAAGTCGCCAATTAACCTCACGCCTTTGGAATGCGCAAAAGCTTTGAGCTCATCGCCTTGGCGGAATAGCAGGAATTGCGCAAACTGTACCTGGTCGACTCGGTCAGCCAATTCGCGACGCGCGGTGGCTAAGGCTTTGGGGTTACGCTGAACCAGGTCTTTCGGCCAATCCAGGTAATAAGCGCCATCGTACTTCGCTTTCAAGGCTCGAAACAATGCATAGTCTTCCAGCCAATGTCCCTGCTGTGTGCAGAACTCATCGTATTGCGGCCGCAGATCATTGCGTCGCCCGGCCTTAAAACTGTTCCACGCCTTCTCGAGTAGCTGGATTTTGAAAGGCACCACGGCATCGTAATCAACCAAGTCGGAAGGAAAGCTTGCTTCACAATCTTTCGCGGCGAGCAGTTCGTCTGAAACCAGGCTCTCAGGACTGATTAACATCGCGTTCCCGGCAAACGACGACATCGCCTGATAGGGTGAATTGCCATATCCGGTCGGACCAAGCGGCAGCGCCTGCCACCATTTCTGGCCTGCATCGTGGAGGCGATTCACCCAAGAGAATGCCGATGAACCTAGATCGCCGATTCCGCATGGCGACGGGAGAGAAGTAACATGTAGCAACAAACCGGATGCACGGTAATCCCCGAAAAACTGAGGAGTGTTCACGGGCTCTCCGCTATCGTTCATTGCATCTCACCAGGAAGTAGCGCGTTGTTGACCATCTCCTCAGCTTCGCTCACAATCGCATTGAGATGCGACTCGCTCTGAAAACTCTCCGCGTAAATCTTGTAGATGTTTTCTGTGCCGGACGGCCGAGCAGCAAACCAGCCGTTCTTAGCTACGACCTTCAACCCACCGATCGGCGCCTGATTGCCGGGAGCTTTCGTCAGCTTGGCGCTGATGGGCTCGCCAGCCAGATCTGACTCCTTAACTGTCTCGGGTGAGAGCGCTTGCAATTTGGTTTTTTGATCGGGTGTTGCCGGCGCATCGATGCGGGTGTAGTAGGGATTGCCAAACTCCGCCGTCAATTCCTGATAATGCTGTCCGGGATCTTTGCTCGTGCGGGCGGTAATCTCGGCCGCGAGCAGTACCATAATTAGCCCATCTTTGTCCGTTGCCCATGCGGTCCCATCGTGGCGAAGAAAACTCGCTCCGGCACTCTCTTCGCCGCCGAAACAGAACGAGCCATCGACAAGTCCCGGCACAAACCACTTGAAGCCGACCGGCACCTCGGACAAGCGGCGTCCGAGCTTACTGACCACTCGATCAATCATGCTGCTGCTCACCAGCGTCTTTCCTACGATGATATCCTGCCGCCACTGTGGCCGATGCGTGAGCAGATATCGAATGGAGACTGCGAGGTAATGATTAGGATTCATCAATCCGGTTACTGGGCTCACAATGCCGTGCCGATCGGCGTCGGTATCGTTGCCAAATGCAAGCTGGAATTGATCTTTCAATCCAACCAGTCTGGCCATGGCATACGGACTGGAACAATCCATACGGATTTTGCCGTCGTGGTCCACAGTCATGAACGAGAAGGTTGGATCGATCTTTTTGTTGACGACGTCAATGTCCAATCCGTAAATCGAATTAATAGAGTCCCAGTATGGCAATGACGCTCCACCCAGAGGATCCACTCCAAGTTTCAGGTGCGCATTGCGGATCGCATCCATATTAACTACGTTTTTGAGGTCGCGAACGAATGGCACTACGAAATCTTCCTGATGAGTACTGGTTGCCCGGATGGCCCGTTCGAAGGGCACGCGCTTTACATCCTTGTTTTCCGACCGCAACAAATCGTTGGCGCGATTTTGCACCCAGCCGGTTACGTCTGTATCCGCAGGGCCGCCATTGGGCGTGTTGTACTTGAACCCTCCGTCCTCGGGTGGATTGTGTGACGGCGTGATTACGATGCCATCGGCGAGATGTTCTTTCCGTTCACGGTTGTAGACGAGAATCGCATGGGAAATGACAGGAGTCGGGGTAACGCCGTCATTTTCCTGGATGACTGTTTCAATGCCATTCGCGGCGAGCACCTCGAGAGCGGTGCGTTGAGCTGCTTCTGAAACCGCGTGGGTATCTTTGCCCATATATAAAGGACCATCGATCCCGTGCACTTTGCGGTATTCGCAGATCGCCTGCGTGGTTGCCAGAATGTGTGCCTCGTTAAACGTGCCTCGAAAAGCTGAGCCACGATGTCCACTGGTGCCGAAAGCGACCAGTTGGTTGCGGTCGGTTACATCGGGTTTGCGCTCGTAATAATCTCGCTGCAAGCGCTCTGGGTCGATCAGCAGTTCATTTGGTGCGGGTTTCCCGGCGAGAGGGGAAATCGCCGGGCCTTCTGCGACGGATTGTCTTTCTAAAGCACGGGGCATGGTTCCGCCTTCCAAATCTCGGTTGCGTACTCGTGAATGGCGCGGTCGCTCGAGAACTTTCCTGAGCTGGCGATATTAAGGATCGCTTTTCGCGCCCACTCGGCTTGATTGGCATGAAGATCACCGAGCCGATCCTGGGCCTGAACATATGACGTGAGGTCTGCCAGGTGCATGTAATGATCGCCGTTCGTGAGCAAGGTATCTCGAATTGGAGCGAAGACCCCATGCTCGTTACGGCTGAAGTAATCAGAAACAATAAGATCAAGCGCGGCTTGCGTCTGAGGTTCGTGTTCATAGTGCCAATGCGGGTTGTACCAAGCCTGGCTATTTTGAACTTGTTCAACTGTGAGGCCGAACAGGAACAGGTTCTCATTTCCCGCTTCCTCGGCCATCTCGATGGTAGCGCCATCAAGAGTGCCCACAGTCAGAGCTCCATTCATCATAAATTTCATATTGCTGGTTCCGCTGGCCTCGTATCCCGCCGTTGAAATCTGGTTCGAGACGTCGCTTGCAGGGATCAAATGTTCCGCCAGGGAGACGTTGCCCTCCGGTATGAAGATTACCTTCATCCGCCCACGGGCAATTGGGTCTCCATCAATCGTGGCTGCAAGATTGTTGATGAACTTAATGATGAGTTTGGCAAGCCGATATGCAGGAGCGGCTTTCCCCGCAAAGATGAACGTGCGCGGCGCCATTTCTAGATTAGGATTTCCCCGCAAGCGGTTGTAGCAAACGATAATTCGCAGCGCGTTCAGCAGTTGCCGCTTGTATTCGTGGATGCGCTTGATCTGGCAGTCAAAAATGGTTTCAGGATCAACGATCTGGCCAGAGGTTGCCTTGAGCCATTCTGCAAATCTTACTTTCGCCTCTCGCTTTGTGGCATGGAATGTTGCTTGAAAACCAGAGTCGCTGGACAATACCTTGAGGCGGCTCAGCTGGGTCAAATCAGTGATCCAATCATCACCGATCCCTTCTGTGATTGCGCGCGACAATGTCGGATTTGCTTCGAGCAGCCAGCGACGCGGCGTAACGCCGTTGGTCTTGTTATTGAAACGCTCGGGAAACATTTCTGCTAAATCCCTGACCGTAGTTGTTCGCAACAATTTTGAGTGGACAGCGGCCACACCATTCGTGCTGTGAGAGCCGACTATTGCGAGATTAGCCATGCGGATCCTGCGGGAGGGTTTTTCTTCAACCAGGCTGATGCGTTCGATCCGGCCCTCATCTCCAGGAAATCGAACCCGTACCTCATCGAGCAGTCGGCGGTTGATCTCATAGATGATCTCCAGCTGACGGGGAAGCATTCGTTCGAACCACGCCACGGGCCACTTTTCGAGTGCCTCAGGTAGAAGGGTGTGGTTAGTGTATGCCAACGTATTTCTCGTAAGATTCCAGGCCTGGTCCCAGCCGAGCCGCGCATCGTCCAGCAGGATACGCATCAATTCAGCGACCGCCATCGAAGGATGAGTGTCATTCAGCTGAATCGCTGCCTTGTTCGGCAATTGTTCCCAATCCGTGTTATGCCGAAGGAAGCGTCGCACCATGTCGGCGAGCGAACATGCGACCAAGAAGTATTCCTGCAGGAACCGAAGTCCTTGGCCAGCGGTGGTGGAATCATCCGGATACAAAACTCGTGTTAGTGATTCCGCTTCGAGGGTTCCGGCCAACGCGCCCACGAAATCGCCACTGCCGAATCCTTGAAAATCGAAGTAGTCGGGGGCAGCGGCGGCCCACAGGCGGAGGGTGTTGATTGTCTTTCCTCCGTAGCCAACTACTGGACGATCGAATGGAATTCCCCACAGACTGGACGGCCGATTCGGAATGACCTGAAGCTTTCCGTCCCGCAGCTTGAAGCTGCAGCTCAGCTGAATCTCAACTTTCTCGTGCTGACGGCAGATCTCCCATGGGTCAGCGTCGCGCAACCAATTGTCGGCACTTTCCTGCTGCCAGCCGTTCACAAAGGATTGCCGAAACATTCCGTACTCGTAGCGCAAACCATAGCCAGTGGCCGGCAGATGCATTGTAGCCATCGAGTCGAGGAAGCACGCCGCCAGGCGGCCCAAGCCTCCATTCCCCAAGCCGGCGTCCGGTTCCTGTTCAATCAATTCAAGCCAATCGATTCCTTTTTCTTTGATCGTGGGTTGGACTAGAGAATCAAGCAACAGATTGGTGACGTTATTTGCCAGAGAGCGACCGAGGAGAAATTCCATGGAGAGGTAGTAAATGCGCTTCACATTCTGTTGCTCGTAGGTTGTCTTGGTTTTCACCCAGCGCTGAGCGAGAACGTCCCGCACAGAATGCGCGAAAGCCTCGAAGCGTTCCCGGGCGCTTGCTACTTTGGGATCGATCGCGCGATCGAAAATCAGGTGTCGTTCGTAGAGCGCGTTTTCGGTCCCAGCAAATTGAATCGAGCCGCTGTATTGCTGGAGAAGTTCGGAAACACGATCTTTTTGCGTGGCCATCGGCACGACTTTGGCAGAATTGAATTGCGGAACGGTTTTTGTGCTCATTCACAAACCTCGTGTTTCGGGTGATTTTACTTCGTTGTGGTTAATTCCAATTGATCGGGCGATGCAATTGGCGCACTACGGTTGACATGATGGTCATCGTTCCAGAGCCGAATAACTGGACGCGACACACTGTGCTCATAACTGACGGCGCTGAGGCTGGCTGGGCTTAGCAGAAAATATCTTCCCCCAGTTCCCGGACCAAGACCCAGCCAGCGCGCAGTAAACACCCGAATAAAATGTCCGCTGGAAAAAAGAAGCACATCGTCTGCAACATGGCGGATACGTTCGATGACACGGTCCGCGCGTTCGCCGATTTGCGATGGCGACTCACCCTCGGGAGCACCATCACGGAATAGGTCCCAGGTCGGGGATTTGTCAAGGATTTGCGCTGACGTCAGTCCTTCATACTTGCCGTAGTCCCATTCGACCAAGTCGGGATCGCTTACTGCTCCGGCCCTAAACCCGGCCAGTTCGCAGGTGCGTGATGCACGCTGCAGTGGGCTGGTGAACACTTTGGCGAAAGTCATTCCCTTAAGCCGTTCTCCAAGCCGCATGGCATTGCGCTCACCATCGGGTGTCAGGGGCAGATCGGTGAGCCCGGTATGTTGGCCGGAGTGAGTCCATGCAGTGTTGCCGTGCCGCGCGATGTAAACGACTGGAAGTTTTTCCATCAAGCTGCTTCTCTTGTTTCAGCTCACTCAATTGTTCTCTGATATGGGGTGTTCAAAGAGCTCATTGAGAGGCAACGTTCAGCGCAATCCTTCTCTGGAGGTCGCATCCATCGTGCCAAAGCCGGCGTTCAGAAGTGGTCTCGAACCGTGTGCTTTTCCAAGCACTTACGGTGTCGCTGGTCTCCGCCGTTACAGAAGCTTTACAACACGGCCAACGGGAATCTGTCATCTGCCAAAAGCTTGCCAGCCTTGAGATTAAAACGAAGCTTTCGCACGCAACTTTCTGTACCTAGGCCTCGATTTGAGGTTGGTCCTGCGCTTGCTGGAGTGAAACAGACGTTGGCGTGGAACGATTTAATCAGTTCATAGTTCTGATGCCCGGCACCATGGAGAACGATGGAGACAATACCGGTAGTAGAAGAACTCGACAGCCGTTTCGGAATTCCAAGGGTAGTCAAGATTACCCAAGGCAACGGCGGTCTGCCGCGAATCCAAATCACTAGCTCGGGCGCTGAAGGTGAGATGTATCTGCACGGCGCGCAAGTGACCTCCTGGAAGCCGGCTGGGAACGATGAGATTCTCTTTGTGAGCACAAAATCACGCTGGCAGGAAGGCCAGGCGATTCGCGGAGGAATTCCGATTTGTTTTCCATGGTTTCGTGCCAAGGCAGATGATCCGGAAGCGCCCGCACATGGCTTTGTGCGCACAAAAAGCTGGCAAATCGAGTCCATCGTTGAAGAAGGCAACGGAGTCGTCGTGTGCATGTCTATCGAGAGCGACCGGCAAACTTTGTACTGGTGGCCCGCGCAGTTTCGTCTTGAGTATCGTGTTGTGTTTGGTCCAGAGCTCAGCCTTGAGTTGACCTGCAACAACACGGGCAAAACCGATTTGCGGTTCGAAGAAGCCCTGCATACATACAATCGTGTTGGCCATGTTGCGAGCGTGGGCGTCCAGGGATTGAATTCAGTGCAATTCCTCGACAACATCGAGTTGAACAGAGCAAAGGTACAGCATGGTGATGTGACGATTGCCTCGGCAACCGACAATGCATTTCTAGACACCAACAATGACGTTGATTTGATCGATCCGCAGTTGGGCCGTCACATTCGACTCAAGAAGACGGGTTCACTCGCTACTGTCGTGTGGAATCCTTGGCAGGAAGGTGCGGCCCGGCTGGGAGACTTAAGCGATAGCGAATGGACGCAATTTCTCTGTGTCGAGGCGAGCAACATACTAACCGCATCCGTCAATTTGGCACCGGGCGAGCAACACAAGATGACCGCCGCTCTGAGCGTAGAAAAAATGTAAGCAGCGGAGTCTAGCAATTGAGAGAGTCCGGCAGATGAATAAATGTCACGTGCCAACCACTTGTCACTCTTCTGTCAGAATCCAACATTAGGCGGACCGATGCGGGAATCCTGGACGGCTAAACCACTCCCTAAGAAAGCATTGCCGGGTGCTCTGCACGGTGTTCGAATGGAATCTTACATGCGATGAGAGAGACAGGCTTCTTGGAGTACGCCTCACCTCTCAGGAGAAAGCAATGACGTTGCTTGAGTCGTTAAAACAATACACAACGGTGGTGGCTGACACCGGCGATATCGAAGCCATTCACCGACATCGTCCACAGGACGCAACTACAAATCCGTCTCTTCTTTATCACGCTGCTCAGATTCCGGGGTATCGCCACTTGGCGCAAGAAGCTGCGGAACTGGCATCCGATCTTGGCGGCAGCCATTCACAAATGGCAGAAGAGTTCATTGATCAGCTCTTCGTGCTTTTCGGAAGCGAGATTCTCAAAGTCGTTCCGGGCCGCGTCTCCACCGAAGTCGCCGCCAGCTTGAGTTTCGATACTCCTGGAACCGTTGCCAAAGCGCGAAAGCTCATCTCGCTCTATAGAAAGAAAGGTGTTGCCCGCGAGCGCGTTCTGATCAAGATCGCCAGTACTTGGGAAGGGATTCAGGCAGCCAAAGAACTGGAGCAGGAAGGGATTCATTGCAACCTGACGCTCCTTTTCAGTTTTGCTCAGGCAGTCGCTTGTGCCGAGGCCGGAGTAACTCTGATCTCACCTTTCGTCGGACGTATTTATGACTGGTACAAAAAGGAGGGAGGCGGCAAGGAGATCCCGCCAGATCAGGACGCCGGGGTGTCCTCGGTCACGCGCATTTATAACTACTACAAGAAGAACGGTTACAAGACACAGATCATGGGAGCCAGTTTCCGCAATGTTAATCAGATAATCCGCCTGGCAGGATCGGATTTGTTAACCATCAGCCCCGACCTGCTCGATCAATTGGAGCAGACTGAAGGCACAATGGAGCGCAAGCTAGATCCGGCTACAGCTAAGGCAGGTAAAGAAGAGCGCTTGCAAGTCAGCGAGAAAGCTTTTCGCTGGATGCACAATGAGGATGCTATGGCGACAGAGAAGTTGGCCGAAGGCATCCGTAAATTCAACAGCGACGCACAAAAACTCCAAGAATATGCGCTGTCTCAGGTTGCGGAAAAAGTAGGCTAATTGAGAGGCATAGTGCGGAGATGGACCGCAACTGCCGCAACAGCACCCTTCTTTCTCGTATTGGTTAATTTTGCACTTACCCGGCGTGGCAAGTTTGCTGGAGCCTCCGTCGGTTCACGCGGGTACCCGATGGGCTGGCTCCGATGGTCCCGGGCCACAGACATCGCTCGATCAGCAAGAACGATTGACACCGACCGGAGGGACAAAACAAAGTCCTGCGATCCACGTTGGTCCCAATTGGATGACTATGTGGCCATTTCATCCAAAGGCGACGACCACCCATCAAGATCACGACGCCTACATCATGTGGTCAGGTTCCCGCTTACACGCCTCTGCTGTGATGGGATCGTCCTCGAGAGCCCAACGAGCTGGCCCTACTGTTTTTTCGCCCTAATAAGCACCACAACTGACCTTGGAGCGACTGAATAGCCTGAATCTTGCAAAGGCTCGCCATGCTCTGAGAAGTCGTCAGGACTCGCTAAGGCAGTGTTTACAATTCGTGTCCACTCTTGGCCCGTTCCTTCCTGAAGCTTGAACTCAAGCTTCTCCCAATACGCATTGATCATCACGTAGATGTCATCGTCGTCCTGAGAGGCCCCGTGCAAGCAGAACGCTAAACTATGCGAGTGCTGCGAAAGATCGGGCTTCTCACCGGTGCCGTACCAGGTAACATCCTCCCGCCAGAACCGGCTGCGGCTTAACGAAGGATGCCGTTTCCGAAAACGAATCATTTTCTTGAAGAAATAGAAAATGTCCCTGTTCTTCTGGAGCTGGCTCCAGTCCAGCCATCCTGTTTCGTTGTCTTGGTTATACGGATTGTTATTCCCGAATTGTGTGTTTAAGAATTCGTCGCCAGCCCGGAACATTGGGATGCCGTTCGATAACATCAACAGGCAGCAAAGATTCTTCGCCTGCTTGCGCCGCAGGGTCAGAACCTCATCGGGTGCTCCGTTGTCGCCTTCGTAACCACAATTCCAACTGTAGTTCGCGTCGGTGCCGTCTTGGTTGTTGTTGCCATTCGGCCAGTTATGCTTCTCGTTGTAGGACACCAGGTCGTACAGCGTGAAACCGTCATGAGAAGTGATAAAGTTCACGCTCTGGTAAGGGTGATAAGCATCGAACCGATCGTCGGGGAAAAGATCATCGCTGCCATAGAGACGGCACATCAGGTCGGGCACCATTGCCAAATCGCCTTTGACGAATCGGCGGACATCATCACGAAACCGTCCGTTCCATTGGAGCCACGTTATGCCGGGGAATCCGCGGCCGAGTTGAAAGGCGCCTGTGTCCCACGGCTCCGCAATCAGCCGTAACTTTCCCAACTCTGGATCAGCCGCAATTTCAGCGAAGATCGGAGCATGTCCCCAGTTGAGAGATCCATCTTCATTTCGACTAAAGACAGAGGCGAGATCAAAGCGAAACCCGTCGATGTGCAGTTCGCGTTTCCAGTAGCGCAAGCTGTCCATCACCATCTTGCGGACGTGCGCTGCGCCAAAATTCAGTGTGTTACCTGTCCCCGAATAATTTGCGTAAGGGTTGGTTGGGTCGGAGGAAGTCATGTAGTAGCTGGCGCTGTCGAAGCCTTTATAGCTATAGATTGGACCGCGCTGATCTCCCTCGCAAGTGTGGTTGTATACGACATCAAGCACGATCCCAATGCCTGCCTGGTGAAGCGCTTGCACCATGTTCTTGAATTCACGGTGCTGGCAGTCGGGGCCGGTGCTCGAGTATTGGGAATGTGGCGCAAAAAAGTTCAACGGCATATAACCCCAGTAATCGCCCTCCTGGGGATCCCGCTGAAAGACCGGCATGAGTTCGACAATCGTAATCCCTAGCTCTTTGAGATATGGGATTTTGTCGACCAGTCCGGCATACGTCCCGGCCTGAGATGGACCCACACCTGAGTTAGGATGTTTCGTGAAGCCCTTCACGTGGAGCTCATAAATAACCGCGTCCGACTCGTGATGCGGACTCTCGGTTCTCTCCCAATTGAAGATCGAGTGCAGGGCCGGCAGCGCGCCTAGCGATGCCTTGCCTGCATTTGATCCTTCTCTCATGGCAAGCTTCCGATCAAACTCAGGTGGGAAAAAGACGCACGTCGCGTATGGATCAAGCAGCACCTTCTGCGGATCGAAGCTATGAATGTTAGAGACTGACTGTCCTGAAACCGAATAACCGTAATACTGAGCACCACCAATTTCGCTGAGTGGGATTCGGCAGTGCCAAATCCGGCCTGATTTGTTCCGCAGAAAATCGAAACGATATGCCAACAACGGGGTGACTAGGTCCGCTGGCGTGTAGAGCAAAAGTGTGACGCTTTCCGCGTGTTCCGCGTGCACCGCAAAGTTGAAGGCTTGTTCTTGTTCAATCCATGTGACGCCAAGCGGCAGTGGAATGCCTTCGGCTTGCTCCCACGTCAAGCGCCTGCCCAGCACACCGCGCACTAGTCCAGTGTTGTTAACGCTGTTTATTTCAGGCTCCATCGCTCGAGAATCGCTCAACCTTCACATCAAAGCAATCCTCCTTCCAAGTCCGAGCGACAAGGCAACGCTTTCTCGTATGAATCTTACGGTTCCCATTGGTGGCGACCACCTGAACGTTTCCTGCATTAGCAATAGCAGGTGTTTGTCAGATGCCAAAAATTGATCGGGAACTTTCCAGCACCAGAATCTTTACAGACGGAAAAAACAGGTTATTTGAGAACGGCAAAGAAAGTGCTTGAGCTCGAAGTGGCTGCAGCTATGCCCTTGAGTCAACCGTACGTGCGCCAGAGGCTTTCGAGGAGCAACCGAACACAAATGGCAACTTCTCCTACACCGGCAACTATTCCGTCACCTTCAACCGCACCCAAAGTGGTTGAAAGCCCATCACGCCTCAAACCAGCCTGGCAAAAGTATGGAACACCATTGATCGTGCTTCTCTTGGCGATCGTCATTGTTGTAACGATTACTCGCAACTGGAATGGCTGGGAAGGCGGCCGCGTCGAACAGGTCACCAACGACGCGTACGTGCGCGGCGATCTCACACCGCTTAGCACAAAGGTTTCGGGCCTGGTCCGCGAGGTGAAAGTTAACGACTACCAGCAGGTCCATAAGGGAGACGTTCTGGTTCAACTCGACGATGACGACTACAAGGCCCAGCTGGCTCAGGCTGCTGCGGGAGTTGAGGCAGCCAAGGCTGCTCTAGAAAACAATCGGCGGCAAAAGGACCTTCAGGACGCAAAGATTGAACGTGCGCTCGCAGGCATCGATCAAGCTCACGCGCAGATTACGGCCGCCCAAGCGGGAAAGGAGGCAGTGCAGGCAGATGTGACGCGCACACGTTTGGAGCGGGTTCGGCAGGAAGCGCTGCTCAAAACAAATTCCACAACCCAGCAAAAGGCCGAAGCAGCAGTCGCCGATGACGAAAGGCTTGTTGCGCAATTTGCTAGCCGTGATGCGGATCTGGCGCAGGCCCGTACTTTGCTCCGTAGTAATGAATCGGCGGGAGAAGCTGAGCGGCGAGGCAAAGCTGTGCTCGAATCTCAAGGGACACAGCTCATTGCTGATCTCCACGCCAAAGAAGCGGCGTTGAAAGTCGCGCAGATCAATCTGGGTTACACACGAATTATTGCGCCGGCCGACGGCACAGTCGGCGAGCGGCAAGTCCGCCCTGGACAGCTCGTTTCTCCCGGAACTCAGGTTATGACTTTTGTGGAAAACATGCGCTGGGTGGCAGCAAACTTTCGCGAAACACAGCTAACCAACATTCGAGTCGGCGACACCGCAGAAATTCGCCTTGATGTTTATCCGGACAAGGTTATTAAAGGGCGAGTTCTCGAAGTCGCACCTGCAAGCGGCTCGCAATTTGCGTTGCTGCCTCCGGACAACGCCACAGGAAACTTCACTAAAGTGGTGCAGCGAGTGCCAGTCAAAATTGCAATCGAAGACTCGTCCCTCAGTTCCCAATTGCGGCCAGGCCTCTCCGCAGTCGTAACAGTGCGGACACGACACTGATGGAACGAATTATGGCCTCTTCCATTTTTGCTGTACCGGGCAATGCTCCGATCCGAATTGCGCAATCGGCCGCTGCGGCGATGCCGAGCGAGATTTCGAAGAGGCCGCTGCTCGGGATTCTGGGTGTAATCGTCGGAGCCGGTGTAGTCACACTTACCGGACGAATGATTTCGCTCGGTCTCGCTGATCTCAAGGGCGGCCTGGGATTTAGTTTCGATGACGGCGCCTGGATCAGCAGTTCCTACAACATTGCCCTGATGTTTGTGGGACCCCTGACGGTGTATCTCGGGGCTTTATTGGGACCCCGGCGAGTTCTGTTACTCGCCGCCACTACATTCACGTTGATATGTCTTGTCGCTCCGTTAATCCACAGCTACAGCTTGCTGATCGTCGCTATCGTTCTGGCCGGACTTACCTCAGGCACGTTCTATCCCCTGACGCTGACCTTTGCGCTACGCAACATTCCACTTCGCTTTCTTCCGTACACCGTCGCCTTGTATGCCACCTTTGTGGATGGGGCCGTCAATATTGCGCCATCGCTATACGGTTGGTACCGGGAACACCTCTCATGGCATTGGGTGTTTTGGAACTCAGCCCTAATTACCGCGTTCATGATGCTTTGTATCTACTTCGGAATCCCAAAACCAACGTCAGCAAAAAAAACCGGCCCGGCTCCAAGTTTTGCTGGTTTTCTGTACTGGAGCGCAGGACTGGCGATGCTTTACGCGGCCATCGATCAGGGCGAGAGGCTTGATTGGTGGCGCTCCGGCCTTTTCAATGCCTTGTTTTTAGGAGGCGCTTTCCTGGTTCTGTGCGCCTGCGTGAGCCGTTTGCGAACCCCTAATCCTCTGATTGCCGTGCCCTATCTTCGGCAGTGGAACACTATCCTCCTGGGTCTCGGACTGTGCTTGTTTCGATTCTGTCTGGTGGCAACCATCATCCTGATTCCGCAGTCGTTGGCAGTTCAGGGATTCGTTGCCGATCAGATCGGTCCTGCGATTGTTTGGAGCGCAGTCCCCCTGTTCTTGATCGCGTTTATTGCGGGGCTCCTACTGGCGAATAACGTGGACTCCCGTTTGCTGTTGGCGTCGGGATTTGGATGTATGGCATTTGCCTGTTACCTGAATGCAGACCTCACCAGCGCTTGGTCGGCCTCGAACTATTACCGCACGGAACTGCTGATGGGAGTTGGGCAGGCATTCGCTTTTATTGGGCTCGTCGGAACCATCATTTTGCAGTCGATTTTCTCCGGGGGGTTGTCGAAGCCACAGTGGGTATTAACGTTCTCCGCCTTTTTTCACACTGTGCGTCTATTCGGTGGAAACGTGGGAGCCGTTTTCATGGTTCACTTCATGGCCCAACGCGAGAAGCTGCACTCGAATCACCTCGGCCTGCACGTACAAAGCGGAAATTGGATAACGGATACCAACATCCACCAGCTGGCGGCGGAACTCTTTTCAAAGTCATCTGGAGTGGCAGCCGCCACAGGGCGCGCAGTCGGTGTTATCAACGGTCGACTTCGCCTTCAGGCTTACACACTGAGTGTAAACGATGGATTTCATCTCGTGGCTTGGGCGTGCGTGGTGATGCTGGTGCTAATCGCTTTGCTGCGCAAGTCGCCGCTGAATTATGGCGATCTTACTCGAATTCAGGAACAACTGAATATCCCTCAGGATCAGAAATCATGACTCCGCATCGAAATCCCTCCAACAGCTTGTTCCGCCGGGGCGCGACAGTCCTCGTTTCCCTCTGCAGCTTCCTAACATTTGCCCTGGCCCAACAACCAGAATCGAACGTCCCGCGCCGTCTCAATCTGCACGACGCTGTCGAGCTGGCTTTAAGGCATAACCATGTTGTGCGCATCACAGCCCTTCATGTCGAAGAACAGCAGCATGCCAAGGAAGTTGCGCGAAGCGCCTATTTGCCAACAATTAGAAACGATAGTGTGTTTGCACATGTAACCGACACCCAGTTCATCGCCGTCCCCGCGGGTGTATTCGGAACCGTGGGAGGTATTGCGATTCCGCAGCGTCAGTTCAACATCAATCAGGGCGAAAAGAATTTTATTAGCAGTGGCACGGGATTGACCCAACCACTTACCGAACTCTTCAAAATTAAAGCAGGAAATGACGTAGCACGTGCGGAGCTAAACGCGAGCCGTGAACGGGCGCGCGGTGTGGGGAACGACGTGACCCTGAAAGTTCGTCAGCTCTATTACAGCATTCTGGTAACAGAGTCTCGACGCCAGGCTATCGGAGCGAAGATTCGCGCCGTCGACGATCTGCAAGGTGAGCGCGTACAGCAGGTCAAGTACGGCAGTACGCTCGAAGTGGATCTAATCGAGACTAAGGCACAGTTACTACAAGCCCAGCAGGAGCTGCTGACAATGGACCTTCAGCTCTCCGACCTGCGATTGAAGTTCAATGACGTAGTGGGACTGCCGCTCAAGACCGATGTCGCCCTCGATCCCGATATTCCGACCGTCCCCCACAGCTGTGAGCGCGAGCAATGCGTAAAGCTCGCGTTGGCGTCTCACCCGGAAATCGCCGAAGCACAGGCCGAGGTCGAGAAGGCTTCCGCCGGCGTCCGCGTTGCTAAACGCGAGTACATCCCGGACATCGAGGCGTTTGCCCGTTATAGCTACCAGGAAAATGTGCCGTTTCTAGCTCGTAACTTCGGGACCTTCGGCGTTCACTTCGGGTACGACCTGTTCGATGGGGGAAAAAAGCGGGCGAAGCTTCGGGAACGTGACGCACAGTTGGCACAAGCCAAAGAAAATTTGGCTCGCATTAGCGACGACGTTGAAGTGCGAGTGCAATCCGCCTACAACAAGCTGGAACGTACCCAACAGATGCTCGCAGTTTCTCAGCAACTTTTGGCTACTCGTCAAGAGGCGCGGCGAGTTTCCCTACAACAGTTGAAGCAAGGCACTTATCTGCGCTCGCAGGCTGACGCCGCGGTCGCGCAAGAGTTCGAGGCCCAAACGCTCCTGCTGCAATCCCAACTCGAACGCGCTCAAGCCCAGGACGAGTTGACCAACGCCATCGGACAAACGGCAAAGTGATTGCATTCAACGATGACTGCCGACCTGAGGCTGTTGGCCGCGTTAAGAGACCGGATAGTTAGACGCATGCCTGGTGCTTTCAATTCGAAGGGGGTTGCAGTAATTGTCGCTATGGTACTTCTGCGCGCAAACGCATTCGCTCAACCACAGGCAGATCTGCAGCAGCAACTGCAGCAACTGAAACAACAATATGAACAGACTACGAAGGACCTGCAGCAGCGAATAGCGGTTCTCGAGCAGCAGATCCAAGCGCAGAACGACCCGGCAAAGACTTCAGATCAAGCGACCGTCTCGACCGCCGAACTCGCCGCGGAGAATGCTGTCAGGAAAGTCCTGTTCGGAAACTCGAATAAAGTTGGCGCACAGTACCAGGGCCGGATCCCATCCGTCCCAACCTATGACCTCTTGCAGGAAGCGGAAACGAAGATTGCAGGAATCCAACAGCAGCTGGGCACGTTCGAATTTCATGGATATTTTCGTTCTGGTTATGGATTGAACGGCCTCGGCGGCCAGCAGGTCGCCTTCCAGGCACCAGGCACAGGAGCCAAGTACCGACTGGGGAATGAAGCCGAAACGTATGGCGAATTTATTTTCGTAAACAACTGGGTGAACCCCGAACACGATTCCGACAAGGCCTGGTTCAAGACCGAGGTCATGCTCGAGGCAAATACCACCAATTCTTCAAGCTATGCAAACTTCAACAATGGGAATGATCAATTTCGATTGCGGGAGGTCTTTGTGCGCGCGGGCAATATCTTTGAGAGCCAGCCCGACGCGAAATTCTGGGCGGGAGAGAGATATTACCGGCGCCAGCATATTGAGATTAACGATTTCTATCCACTTGACATGAGCGGCTACGGTGCCGGCTTCGAAGACCTTAATCTCGGAGTCGGCAAACTCGCGGTAGCTTATTTATCTGGAGCGCGCCCGGATATCCACACGGCTAACGGAAATTACGTCAAAAGCAATGTTGATGTGCGTTTCTACGATGTGAAAGCTCCTGGCGGCACACTCGCAGGATGGTTTGATTTTGCCACCGGCAAGGGCGGCAGGACTCCCACCGGCGAAGTCATTCCAACCAGTAATGGTTATGCAGTCGGAATTCGCCATCAGCGACTCGAGTGGCATGGCGGATATCACGCGTTTGGCATTCAGTATGGCACCGGGCCAGCCAGCAACTTCAGCACTTCCATTGATGATCCATCGCGGTTTATCAACAGCACCGCACGTTTTCTGCTGACTGAGCAGGTGCTATATCAACCGAATGACAAGTTTGCCATCATGCCCGTTTTCATTCTTCAGCGGACACGCGATGGCAATCCTGAGCACGGTTGGGACCAATGGCTATCGTTCGGTGCTCGGCCCGAGGTGTTCTTTACGAAGTATCTCTCATTGGCGTTTGAGGGTGGTTTCGATTACACCCGCAGCAGTACTGGGCAATACGAGGGCTGGCTGAGGAAATTTACCATCGCGCCACAAATTGGCGCCGGACGCCAGTTTTTCAGCCGCCCCGTTTTACGCGCATTTCTTACGTACGCGAACTGGTCGGATGGATTGCGGGGATTTGTAGGCGGAATTCCATTCCAGGATCGCACCAGCGGGTTTTCTTACGGGGTGCAGGCAGAAACCTGGTGGTAGGAGAACGAACAATGGCAACTCCAGACATAGCGAACATAGGGCAGGCTTCGACCGCTGTACTGCAAGCGCCAGCGCAGAACTACACGCGCCCTCTGGCGATCGTAACTACATTGTTCTTTATGTGGGGGTTCCTCACTTGTTTGAACGACATTCTGGTTCCCCATCTGAAGTCGATCTTCGATCTCAGCTATGCGCGAGTGATGCTCATTCAGTTTGCATTCTTTTCTGCCTACTTCTTGTTTTCCATTCCGTGGTCAAAGGTGGTAAATGCAATCGGTTATCAGAAAACCATGGTGGCGGGATTGCTTTGCATGGCGGTGGGCGCATTCTTGTTTTTGCCCGCGGCTTCCTCCGCTTCTTTCACACTGTTTTTGGGGGCATTCATTGTACTTGCCGCTGGCATTACGGGCTTGCAGGTCGCAGCCAATCCTTATGTGGTGGTGCTCGGAAAACCAGAGACCGCTTCGAGTCGCTTAGACCTGACGCAGGCTTTTAATTCTCTCGGCACTACAATCGCACCAAAACTCGGGGGACTGCTGATTCTTGCTGCCGCCCCGTTGACCGTCGAGGAGTTGAAAGCCCTTTCGCCGACGGCATTACATTTGTACCGGGTGCAAGAGGCTGCGTCTGTCAAAATGCCGTACACAGTGATCGGAATTGCCTTGCTACTGTTGGCTGTTCTGATTGCCGCATCAAAGTTGCCGAGCATTGAACACGCGCAATTCCGCCCTGACGCGAACAGCGGCGATTCAATCTGGAAACATCCCAACCTGGTTTTTGGCGCACTCGCGATTTTTGCATATGTGGGTGCAGAAGTTTCGATTGGAAGTTTCCTGGTGAATTACTTCGGTCAGGACGAGATTGCGGGGCTGTCCGCAAAGAGCGCCGCCGGTTACGTATCGTTCTACTGGGGTGGCGCGATGATCGGGCGCTTTCTAGGCGCTGGATTGTTGCGGAAGTTTAGAGCCGGGCACCTGCTCGGTGCATTCGCGATTTGTACTTCACTGCTGGTTACCTTATCGATGATTACGCATGGGCATTTCGCCATGTGGAGCATCCTGGCGGTTGGCTTTTTCAATTCCATTATGTTTCCAACCATTTTCAGCCTTGGAGTGGCCGAGCTCGGTCCTTTGACCGGAAATGCGTCCGGCATTCTAAATATGGCCATCGTGGGTGGCGCAATTGTCCCTCTAATTCAGGGTGTAATCGCCGATCACATCGGAATTCATCATGCTTTCTTTGTTCCCGTGATCTGTTACCTGTACATCTTGTACTACGCCCTCAGTGGATCGAAACCAAACAGCGAGCGACACGCGACAGCTTAGATACGTAACGGGGAGCTAACAATGCTAATTGCAGGCGACATCGGTGGTACGAAGACGGACTTGGCGATCTACTCTTGTGAGTCTGGGCCGTACACACCGTTGGCTCAAACTGAGGTCCATAGCGCCGACTATCCCAGCTTGCAGGCAATCGTCAAAGAATTTCTCAATCAGGTGAAGATGTCCGTCGATGTTGCATCGTTCGCTGTTGCAGGCCCTGTAATCAATGGTCACGCGAAGACCACAAACTTGCCCTGGGTCTTGGATGAGGGCACGCTGGCGAACCAATTGAACTTGAAAGCCGTTCACCTGATGAACGATCTCGAGGCGGTGGCACGTGCTGTCCCGGCCTTGCGCGCCGAGGACCTGATCACGATAAGCAACGGAGAGCCCACGACAAACGGCCCGATAGCCATCGTTGCGCCCGGTACCGGCTTGGGAGAATCGTTTCTGACCTGGGATGGCGCCGAGTACGTGGCCCACGGCTCCGAAGGCGGGCACTCCGATTTTGCTCCGACTGATGTTCGCCAAATCCGCCTGCTGCAATATCTGCTTCCGCGTTTCGGACACGTGGGAGTTGAACGTGTCTGCTCTGGAATCGGAGTTCCCAACGTCTACGAATTCTTACGCGATGTGGAAAACATCCCTGAGCGACCTCAAAGTGCCCAGTTGATTGCATCCGCCAAAGATCACACTAAAACCATTGTCGAGGCTGCCCTCGATCCGCAGCATCCGAGCGAATTGTGCCTGGCGACGGTCAATTTGCTCATCTCAATCCTGGCGAGCGAGGCTGGCAATCTCGCATTGAAAGTTCTGGCAACGGGCGGAGTTTACTTGGCTGGCGGCATTGCACTTCACCTTGTCAAGTTCTTGCAAGAGCCTCCTTTCCTACAGACTTTTACGAGGAAGGGCCGCTTCAAAGATCTGATGGAGCGAATTCCGATTCACGCCATCACTACGCGCGCAGCTCTTCTCGGTGCTGCCACGTTCGGACTGCGGAGCTTGAATAACATCACAAACCGAGAAGAAGGAAAGGCATCGCTCGCGACCGTTTAATTCGCGTGACGAAATGTCAACAAGAATGAGAAGGAGATCAGAATGGCAGCAAGCCCTCTACCACAAGTGAAGAAGCGAGCGATTAAACAATCCGCATGGAAGGCACTGACGGCGCACTACAAGACAGTTTCCAACCTTCACTTGCGACAGTTATTCGCAGATGACCCAAAGCGTGGACAACGCATGGCAGCGGAAGCGGTCGGCCTATATCTCGACTATTCCAAAAATCGCGTCACTGACGAAACCCTCAAGCTCCTGCTCCAACTGGCCGCAGAATCGGGCTTGCGGGCACGAATCGACGCGATGTTTAGCGGGGAAAAGATCAACACCACCGAGAAGCGGGCCGTGCTGCACGTAGCCCTGCGTGCTCCGAAAAATGAATCCATCGTTGTAGATGGAACCAATGTCGTACCCGAAGTTCACCATGTGCTGGACCGGATGACGGAGTTCTGCAGTCGTGTACGCAGCGGCGAATGGAAAGGTCACACCGGCAAACGGATTCGAAATGTGATCAACATAGGAATCGGCGGCTCCGACCTCGGTCCGGTCATGGCGTACGAGGCGCTCAAGCATTATTCGGAACGCTCAATGACGTTTCGTTTTGTGTCAAATGTCGATGGAACGGACTTCGCCGAGGCCGTGCAGGATCTCGATCCGGCGGAGACATTATTTATTGTCTCGTCGAAAACTTTCACCACGCTCGAGACCATGACAAATGCTCAGACCGCACGCGCCTGGCTGCTCGCGGGACTGGGCGGCGAGGAAATGTCGGTCGCAAAGCACTTTGTCGCGGTTTCGACGAATGCAACTGAGGTATCGAAATTCGGTATTGATACGGCCAACATGTTTGGCTTCTGGGATTGGGTTGGCGGACGCTATTCGATGGATTCGGCCATTGGCCTGTCGACAATGATTGCCGTCGGTCCCGAAGAGTTTCGCGCAATGTTGCGCGGTTTCCACGAAATGGATGAGCATTTCCGTACAGCCCCATTTGAGGCCAATCTGCCAGTGCTCATGGCTCTTCTAGCAGTTTGGAACAACGATTTCCTCGGCGCACAGACTGTAGCTGTGTTGCCCTACGAACAGTACCTGAAACGCTTTCCCGCTTACTTACAGCAACTCACAATGGAAAGCAATGGGAAGCATGTCACGATTAATGGAAAAGCAGTTAACAACCAGACCGGCCCCATCTACTGGGGTGAGCCTGGGACAAACGGTCAACACTCTTTTTATCAATTAATCCATCAAGGTACGCGGGTCATTCCCTGCGACTTCATCGCGTTTGCAAAAACCTTAAATCCAATGAGCCGCCATCATGACATGCTGCTCGCCAACGTTTTCGCTCAAACGGAAGCACTGGCATTTGGAAAGACGCCAGGGCAAGTGAAAGCCGAGGGCACTCCAGACTGGCTGGTGCCGCATCGCGTGTTTGAGGGCAATCGCCCATCCAATACGATTCTCGCCGAGCGGCTCACTCCCGAAACACTGGGCAAGCTGATCGCTCTTTACGAACACTCTGTCTTCACTCAAGGCGTCATCTGGAACATTGACTCATTCGATCAATGGGGCGTGGAACTCGGAAAAGTCTTAGCACAACGCATCATTCCCGAACTCGAGAACCCAGCAGAGCCCATGCTGAATCACGACAGCTCGACCAACACTCTAATTCAGCGTTACCGCAAACTTAAGGAGCAGCAATGACGGCCATTGAAACCATCAGCAACAGAAGCAACGATACGCTCCGCGATGTTTTGACACGGCTAGAAACAGAGGGCGCGGCCCTCGGCCATTTTAATGTCGCAGACCATGTCTTGTTGAAGGCGGTGATCGCAGCCGCATCTGAGACCAAACGTCCGGTATTCATCGGCGCCTCCGAAGGAGAGCGAGAATTCTTTGGCGCGCGCCAGTTGGCCGCTTTGGTGAAAAGCGTTCGCGAAGAATCGGCTATACCTGTATTTCTTAACGCAGACCACACACATTCTTTGGTGAAAGCAATGGAAGCCGCAAATTCTGGTTTTGACTCTGTAGGGATCGATTTCTCTGCATTGCCATTCGATCAGAACGTGGCTCGAACGAAGGAAGCAGTTCAAGCGATCAAGTCGATCAACCCCGAAATTCTCGCGGAAGGGGAAATTGGTGATATAGGGACCGGATCCGAAATCCACGAAACTGCTCAGGCCGACTTCAGTAAGCTCACGACCGCTGACGAAGCGAGACAATTCGTCGAAGCAACCGGGATTGACATCCTCGCGCCATCCGTTGGCAACAGGCACGGCATGCTCAAGAGCATGGTGCAGGGAAAGGCAAAGAAGCATCTGGATGTCGACCGAATCGCGCAAATCAAGCAAGCGGCAGGGACCTATCTCACTCTGCACGGCGGGTCTGGAACCGACGATGAACATTTTCGCAAGGCAATCAGCTCTGGTATCAACATCATCCACATCAATACCGAACTGCGCGTGGCCTGGAGGCAATCATTGGGAGAGAGCCTGGCGCGAGACATCAACGAAGTCGTGCCCTACAGGATTCTGCGGCCAGTCGTAGAGTCTGTGAAGCAGGTTGTTAGTGCGCGCTTACGACTCTTCCATGGTCAATCGGTTCGCCCTGAAGCCATTGGAACTGTAGCGTGAGCAGTTCCAAATAGTAATTCTGGGAACTAGCAGAAAGATGCAAAACCGTATCGTCAAACTCGCTCCGTCGATTCTGGCCGCCGACTTTGCCCGCTTGGGTGAGCAAGTTGCAGAAGCCGAGCGGGCAGGAGCCGATCGGATCCACGTGGATGTGATGGACGGACACTTCGTCCCCAACATCGCCATCGGAGCGCCGATTGTGCGGTCACTTCGCCGAGTTACGCGCTTGCCGCTTGAGACGCACCTGATGATTTCCAATCCGGATTATTTCCTCGACGAGTTTGCCGACGCCGGGTCGGATTCATTTCTCATTCATTGGGAAGGTGCCAACAATTTGCACCGCACAGTGCAGCGCATTAAGACACTTGGAAAACGCGCAGGAGTTGCAATCAACCCCGCTACTCCTGCGGCGGTTCTTGAAGAAATACTCTCGGATCTCGATCAGGTGCTGGTCATGACGGTGAATCCGGGTTTCGGTCATCAGCGTTTTCTAGAGTCAACGTTGCCCAAAGTCCGGCGGGTTGCGGAAATGATTGATCAGATCAACTCCGACTGTGAGTTAGAGGTCGATGGCGGCATTGATGAGTTGACGGCTCCAACGGTAGTAGCGGCGGGCGCGAATGTACTGATTGCAGGTACGTCAGTTTTTGGCGCTGCTAAGAGTGTCACTGCTGCGATGGAATCGCTGCGTAAATCAACAGTGCTGGTAGTCCAGTAAATGAAGCGAACGCATTAGACGAGGAGAGCTTATGCAACTTGGAATGATAGGGTTGGGCCGGATGGGCGCCAACATGGTGCGACGGCTGATTAGAAAAGGGCACAGTTGCGTCGTGTTCGATCGATCTTCACAGGCTGTGGATGAACTAGTCAAAGAGAATGCAGTCGGGGCTGATTCTCTTGTCGATTTCGTGAAAAAACTCGCGAAGCCACGTGCAGTGTGGCTCATGGTGCCGGCGGCAGTTGTCGATCAGACGATCTCGGGTTTGTTGCCGCACCTCGAGGCGGGCGACATCCTCATCGACGGCGGAAACTCCTACTATGTCGATGATATTAAGCGCGCTAAAGACCTCACGCCCAAACAGATTCACTACGTGGATGTGGGCACCAGTGGCGGCGTCTGGGGTCTCGAACGTGGCTACTGCATGATGATCGGCGGCGAGAATAAAGTGGTCCAGCATCTCGATCCAATTTTCTCCGCCCTCTCTCCTGGAATCGGCGACATATCGCGCACTCCAGGCCGTGAAAAACTCGATGGAACTGCCGAGCAAGGTTACTTGCACTGCGGCCCCAACGGCGGCGGCCACTTCGTCAAGATGGTGCATAACGGAATTGAATACGGAATCATGGCGGCCTATGCGGAGGGTCTGTCCGTATTGCGCGCGGCAAATATCGGCAAGCAACAGCGCAGCGTTGATGCCGAAACGACTCCATTACGCAACCCGGAACACTACCAGTACGACTTCAACCTACGAGATGTAGCTGAGATCTGGCGTCGTGGCAGCGTAATTGCATCGTGGCTGCTGGACCTGACGGCAGCGGCCTTGATTCAGGATCCTGGGCTTTCGAAGTTTGCGGGCCGTGTATCGGACTCGGGCGAAGGTCGCTGGACGATCAAGGCGGCAATCGATGAGGCTGTGCCGACCCCTGTTCTCACCGCCTCGCTTTACGAGCGCTTCAGTTCGCGTGGTGAAGCAGATTATGCCGACAAACTCCTGTCCGCAATGCGTTTCGAATTTGGCGGGCACTTAGAAAAACCGAAAGAAAAATCTGAGGCAGCTTAAGGGAGCGATGCACATGAACAGTTTCCATTCAGACGCACTGGTGTTCTTCGGTGCTACCGGTGATCTCGCGTACAAAAAGATTTTCCCGTCGTTGCAGGCGATGGTGAAACGAGGACACCTGAATGTCCCGATTGTCGGGGTGGCCAAAGCTGGATGGAATCTCGATCAGCTTCGCACTCGCGCGAAAGACAGCTTGGAGAAGCATGGCGGCCTTGACCTCGTGGCATTCGAAAAGTTGATCAGCCTGTTGCGCTACGTGGACGGGGACTACCAGGATCCGACAACTTTCACTGCGCTTCGTAAGGAGCTCAAGGACGCGAAACGGCCGGCGCACTACCTGGCCATCCCTCCCGTCCTGTTTGAAGGCGTCGTCGAGCACCTGTCCGCATCGAACTGCGGGCGGGGCGCGCGGGTCATCGTGGAAAAGCCGTTCGGCCATGACCTCGCCTCTGCGCAGGAACTCAACAAGGTCCTGCTTGGGACCTTTGACGAAGTCGATATCTTTCGTATTGATCACTATCTCGGCAAGCGCGCCGTGAACAATGTATTGGCATTCCGGTTTGCCAACACTTTTGTGGAATCCTTTTGGAATCGCAATTACATCGAGAGCGTCCAGATCACAATGGCAGAGGACTTCGGAGTTCAGGGCCGCGGCGGT
>Ga0207645_10000233_pt1 | contig 46095 bp, 40 predicted proteins | sample KBSM53metaG_FD_184331 | JGI IMG/M metagenome (GOLD analysis project Ga0207645, IMG submission 184331) | Miscanthus rhizosphere microbial communities from Kellogg Biological Station, Michigan, USA - KBS M5-3 metaG (SPAdes) (version 2) | ecosystem: Host-associated > Plants > Roots > Rhizosphere >...
CCTCCACCCGGCCCTTGGCCCAGTAGCCGGAGAGGGACACCTGGGCCCGCTCCAGCCCGCGCTGCACGTAGAACACGTCCCGGAGGCCCTTCATGTAGCCCCGCTCGCCGTGGGCAAAGACCTGCACCCGGCCCTCGGGCCACTCGGCGTCGCGGACCGCCGTGACCAGCAGTTCGCTCTCACCGGCGGGGGCGCCGCCGCGCAGCAGCCAGCGCAGTTCGACGCCGGCCGGCCCGGCGATGGCCTGGACGTCGGCGTCGCTGTCCACTTCGAGCAGGGCGAGGCCGCGGGCATCCTCCGGCAGGGATTCGATCGCGGCGCCGATGGCCGGCAACGCTGATTCATCGCCGGCAAACAGGTACCAGTCCGCGGCCGGATCCGGGTTGTACCCGCCGCCGGGGCCGGTGAAAGTCAGTCGATCGCCGGGCTGGGCCGAAGCCGCCCAGGGGCCGGCGAGCCCCTCGTCGCCGTGGATCACAAAGTCAATGGCCAGTTCCTGCGCCGCCGGGTCCACCCAGCGGACCGTGTAGGTCCGGGTGTGCGGCCACTGACTGCGCGGCATGGTTTCCCGGATGGCCCACAAATCCAGCGGATCCGGGTATTCGACGCCGGGTTGCGGAAAGACGATCTTGACGTACCGGTCCACATAGTCGTTGTTGACGAACCCGGCGAAGCCAGGGCCCCCGGCGATGATCCGGACCATGTGCGGGGAGAGCTGCTCCCTGCGCAGGACCATCAGATCGGTCTGGGGACGCGAGTTCCGGGTGGCGGTGGTGGCGGCGGGGACGGAGGTCATGCAGCTAAGCCTAACCAAGAACCCCCGGCGGGAGCATTGCGCGGAGGCCTGTTACGGCAGCGGCGGAAGCTCCCAGTCGACCGTCCCGTTGCCCTGTTCCAGCAGCAGGGCGTTGGCCCGGCTAAAGGGCCGGGACCCGAAGAAGCCGCGCGAGGCCGATAGCGGGCTGGGGTGGGCGCTGGCGATCACGGCGGCGGACCCCAGCAGCGGCCGCACGGACTCGGCATCCTTCCCCCACAGGATCGCCACCAGGGGGGCATGGCCCGCACCGGATACGGACGAGCGGCCGGCGACGGCCCGGATGGCCGCCGCCGTCACGGCCTCCCAGCCTTTGTTCCGGTGCGAGCCCGCCGCGCCGGCACGGACGCTGAGCACCCTGTTGAGCAGCAGTACGCCTTGGTCAGCCCAGTGGCTGAGGTCCCCGTGGACGCGCGGGGGGAAGCCGAGATCGGCCTGAAGTTCCTTGTAGATGTTTGCCAGGCTGCGGGGGATCGGCCGGGTGGCGCCGTCCACGGCGAAGGACAACCCCACGGCGTGCCCCGGCGTCGGATACGGGTCCTGGCCCACCACCAGCACGCGGACGCCGGCCAGGGGCTGCCGGAAAGCCCGCAGCAGGTTTGCCGGCGAGGGCAGTACACCATGCCCGGCGGCCACTTCGCCCGCGACAAAGGCGAGGGCTTCGCGCAACTGCGCCTCCACCGGCGCCAGCGGCTCCGCCCAGTCCGGAGCAACCAGCGCGTCCAGCGGCCGGCGGGCCAGGTCCGCGAAGCTGAGGGTGTCCGCGGCTGCGGGCTCCAGCTCGAACAGCGCGTCGGGTTCACTGGCGGGGTCAGACTCGGCATCAAACACAGCACCCATTCTTCCCCAGCTGCGGCCCGTTTCTGCGCCCGCCCGAATGACAACCCTGTCATTCGGCCGTAGCATGGGGACTGACTTTTTACCGGATCCAGCCAGGTTTTTTGGAATCAGCCAGGGAGTGTGTCGTGGCCGAAACAGCGCAAGAGCACGTGCTCGCGGGGGATTCTGCTGTCTTCCCAACCGCCGGCGCGAGTCCGGACGGGGTGTCGGCGGAGTCTGCGCTGAGCGCCCGCGACCAGCAGATGCTGGCCTTGGAACGGCAATGGTGGAAGTACGCCGGGGCCAAGGAACAGGCCATCCGTGAGCTGTTCGATCTGTCCGCCACGCACTACTACCAGATCCTCAATGCCCTCATCGATACCGAGGATGCGCTGGCCCACGATCCCATGCTGGTCAAGAGATTGCGTAGACTACGTACATCACGCCAACGTGCCCGCACTGCCCGTCGTCTGGGAACAGATTCGTAAAGTCGCGTCACGAGCAGCCGGATGCGCACGTCCTGTTGCGTCCGTTCCGGCCTCGGGCACCCCGTATGAAATCAGCAAGGACGTCGTTTTACCATGACCAAATACGCTCGGGATGAATTTGATCGGGTCCCGGAGACCTCTGCCCGGCAGGGAGTCCACCGGGCCGTCGCGGCATCGCGGCGGCGGAGCCTGGCGCCGATCCTGGCGGCCGGCTGCGTAGCCCTGGCCATCGGCCTGGTGGCCTTCCTGATCCTGCCGAAGCTCGGCTTCTCCGCAGGCCAGGCCGCGGCCGTGACCGCCGGTGGCAGCGCGTCCGCATCTGCCAGCAGCAGCCCGTCCGCCACGAGCACCGTGAGCCCCAGTCCGACGCCGACGAGCCCGGAGCCGGCCGGCACGGACGCCGCCGCGCCGGCGGCTTCGCCGTCAGCTACGCCGAGCGCCACAGCCGCCGCTGTCGACAAGACGCAGCCGGTGACGATCTACAACGCGACCACCACCGCCGGCCTAGCCACCCGCGTCGGCGGCACCGTCACCTCCGACGGCTGGGTCCTGGGCGAGACAGGCAACTGGGGCGGTGTCCCGCAACAGACGTCGGTGATCTTCTACAGCGGCATCGAGCAGAAGGACAATGCGGAGGCACTCGGAGCCCTCCTCGGCGTGGACACCCTCGTGGACTCTGCCGAGTTCAACATGCCCCTTGTCGTCGTGCTCGGCCCCGGCTACCAGTAGCCAATCCGGTTACGCCTCAATAACTATTAGGCGGCGGCCCTGCCCGCCGCCGGCGTTCCTGGGGGACGCTGTGGGTACAGTATCTGCGGATTTCTCTTCGCAGTCCGCGGCGCACATCGAGGTGGGCCGCACGCAAGCTAGCTGAAAGTGTGGACACCATGGCACTGGGAACCGTCAAATGGTTCAACGCCGAAAAGGGCTACGGCTTCATCTCCGTGGACGGTTCCGAGAACGACGTCTTCGTGCACTGGTCCGCGATCGTCGGGGAAGGCTACCGCGCCCTGGACGAGGGCCAGCGGGTGGAACTGGAAGTCGGCGAGGGCGAAAAGGGCCCGCAGGCCGAAAGCGTCCGGCCCGCCTAGTGGTACTGGCTGCCGTCACGAACGCCCCAAGGAACGCGGCCGGGCGCCGCGGAGGACATTTGCCGTTGGGCCGCGCCCTGGCGGCGGGCACAGTAGCGGCCCTGGCCCTGACGGGCTGCCTGGGCCCCGCGGGCAGCGCCCGCGTGGCCAGCGCGGACGCCAGCGGTGACGGCACCCTGCGCATCGGCCTGATCCTGGACAACACCGGCAAGCAGAACTTCCTCAACGCTTCCGAGCTCGCGGCGGCCAAACTTGCCGTCAAGGAGATCAACGCTGCCGGCGGGCACAAAGGCAAACCGGTGGAGCTGCTGCCGGAAACCATCAGCACGGACACCGCAGCCCAGGCGAAAGCGCTGGTTGCCGCCAAGGCCGACGTCGTGATCGGCCCGACCGATTCCAGCCGTGCCCCGGCCGCCATCGACGTGCTGGCCAACGCCAAGGTGGCCGTGATCTCCCCGGCCAACACCGCCGCCGCGCTCAGCAACTACAAGAGCGGCGGCTACTATTTCCGCACCTCGGCCGCCGACACCGCCCAGGCCTCCGTCCTCGCCAAACTGGTCAAAGACGGCGGCGCCAGGACCCTGGCGGTGCTGCATGAGGAAGGCGACTACGGCAAAGACGTCGCCGCCGCCGTCGGCAGTGCGGCGAAGCAGTCCGGACTGGAAGTCGTGGCGGACGCGGAGTTCACCCCCGGCCAGGCGCAGCAGGCCGTCGCCGCCGCCAAGGCCGTCAACCCCGACGCCGTCATCCTGGTCTCGCGCGACGGCGCTCAGGGCGCCATCGCCGAGTTGAACAACGCCGGCCTCGCCGGCAAGAAGCTGGTCCTCGCCGACGGCGCAGTCAGCAAGTACGGCCCTGGCCTGGGCGCCCGGGCGCTGGAGGGGGCACGCGGGATCCTGCCCGGCGTGTTTCCCTCCGCCGCCTTCCAGGCGGACCTCGTGGCCGTTGATCCCGGGCTGAAGGACATGGTGTTCGCCGCCGAGACGTACGACGCCGTCGTCCTGGCCGCCGTCGCCGCCGCCGCAGCAGAGGACGACGCCGGGACCTCCATCGCGGCGTCCCTCGTCGCGGTCTCCGGCGGAACCCCGGCAGCAGGCGGAACCGGGGCCGGCGGAAACCAGCCGCCCAGCGAGTCATGCACGAGCTACAAGGACTGCGTCGGCGTCCTCCGGGCAGGCCAGCGGCCCGACTACGACGGCCAGTCCGGACGGATCAACTTTGATGCCCACGGCGACATCACCGAAGCGAACTACATGGTTTCGACTTACGGCGAGGACAACCTGCCCACGGTGGACGGCACGGAAGCCGCGAGCAGCAGCGGCGGCTGATCGCTCGTAGCGTATTGTGCCCGCGTGGCGGCCGGTTCCGGCCGGCCACTGCTTGCACTCTCCCCGGGGGAGTGCTAATTATTGATTTAGCACTCCAGCGCACTGACTGCTAACACGACGCCCGGTCCGCCCGGCCGCGAAGTGGGGCAGCCGGTCCAGGAGCTAAAGAAACACCTTGCTGGGGTGAGATCCCGGACCCGGCGGCATACAGAGGCCGCGGGGTAGGGATCGTCCGTCGCGGGCACCACAGCGAAGGTTCATTCTTAACGACTGTCCCGAAAGGACTACTGCCGTTATGGCCAAGATCATTGCATTTGATGAAGAGGCACGCCGCGGTCTTGAGCGGGGCCTGAACATCCTCGCCGACGCCGTCAAGGTCACCCTCGGCCCGCGTGGACGCAACGTCGTCCTCGAAAAGAAGTGGGGCGCCCCCACGATCACCAACGATGGTGTTTCCATCGCCAAGGAGATCGAGCTGGACGATCCCTACGAAAAGATCGGCGCCGAGCTGGTCAAGGAAGTTGCCAAGAAGACGGATGACGTCGCAGGCGACGGCACCACCACGGCAACCGTGCTGGCACAGGCCCTGGTCAAGGAAGGCCTGCGCAACGTCGCGGCCGGCGCTGACCCGCTGTCCCTCAAGCGCGGCATCGAGAAGGCTGTTGACGCGGTCACCATCGAGCTCCTGGCCTCCGCCAAGGAAATCGAGACCAAGGAAGAGATCGCCGCCACCGCGTCCATCTCCGCCGGCGACAACGAGATCGGCGCCCTGATCGCCGAAGCCCTCGACAAGGTCGGCAAGGAAGGCGTCATCACCGTCGAGGAGTCGAACACGTTCGGCCTCGAGCTGGAGCTGACCGAAGGCATGCGCTTCGACAAGGGCTACATCTCCGCCTACTTCGTCACCGACGCCGAGCGCCAGGAAACGGTCCTTGAGGATCCGTACATCCTGATCGTCAACTCCAAGATCTCCAACGTCAAGGAACTGGTTGCTGTCCTGGAAAAGGTCATGCAGTCCAACAAGCCGCTGCTGATCATTGCCGAAGACATCGAGGGCGAGGCCCTGGCCACCCTGATCGTCAACAAGATCCGTGGCACCTTCAAGTCCGTCGCCGTCAAGGCTCCGGGCTTCGGCGACCGCCGCAAGGCGCAGCTGGCCGACATCGCCATCCTCACCGGTGGCCAGGTCATCTCCGAGGAAGTCGGCCTCAAGCTTGAGACCGCCGGACTCGAACTCCTTGGCAAGGCCCGCAAGGTTGTTGTCACCAAGGACGAGACCACCATCGTCGAGGGTGCAGGCGACGCCGACCAGATCGCCGGCCGCGTGTCCCAGATCCGCGCCGAGATCGAGAACTCCGATTCCGACTACGACCGCGAGAAGCTGCAGGAGCGCCTGGCCAAGCTGGCCGGCGGCGTTGCAGTCATCAAGGCCGGCGCCGCAACCGAGGTCGAGCTCAAGGAACGCAAGCACCGCATTGAGGACGCCGTCCGCAACGCCAAGGCTGCTGTCGAAGAGGGCATCGTCGCCGGCGGTGGCGTTGCCCTGATCCAGGCCGGCGCCAAGGCATTCGCGAACCTGCAGCTCTCCGGTGACGAAGCAACGGGCGCGAACATCGTCCGCGTTGCCATCGACGCCCCGCTGAAGCAGATCGCCTTCAACGCCGGCCTCGAGCCCGGCGTCGTCGTGGACAAGGTCCGCGGCCTGCCCGCAGGCCACGGCCTCAACGCCGCCACCGGCGAGTACGTCGACCTGCTGGCCGCCGGCATCAACGACCCGGTCAAGGTAACCCGCTCTGCCCTGCAGAACGCGGCTTCCATCGCCGGCCTGTTCCTCACCACCGAGGCCGTTGTAGCCGACAAGCCCGAGAAGGGTGGCGCCCCGATGGGCGGCGGCGACGACATGGGCGGCATGGGCGGCATGGGCGGTTTCTAACCACCCGCGCCAGCCATTACCGGCTGTTCGACGACGGCGGTCCCACCTTCGGGTGGGGCCGCCGTCGCCGGTTAAGCGCGGCACCTGGCCAAGGGAGCGTCGGTGGGCGTCGGCGGGTTCTGGCAGGATAGGTCAGTGACGATTACAGCAGCGGCCGACGGTTCGGCCTTAGGAAATCCTGGCCCGGCCGGCTGGGCCTGGTACGTGAATGACGACTGCTGGCGGGCCGGCGGATGGCCCCACGGCACGAACAACCAGGGCGAACTGATGGCGGTGCTGGACCTGTTCCGGGCAACGGCGCACATGCCTCGGGAAGACCTGCTGATCCTCTGCGACAGCCAGTACGTCATCAACGCCGTGACCAAGTGGATGCCCGGCTGGAAACGCAAGGGCTGGCGCAAAGCCGACGGCAAGCCGGTGCTGAACGTGGATCTCCTCAAGGACATCGACCAGGCGCTTCTGGGCCGCAAGTACACCTTCGAGTGGGTGCGGGGCCACGCGGGGCACGAGCTCAACGAGGCGGCGGACGTCCGCGCCCGGGCAGCGGCCACGGCGTACCAGCAGGGCGTGGCCGTCCGGCAGGGTCCCGGGTTCGGCACCCCGGAGGGCGAACCGCCAGCGGGCAAGACACCGCAGGACAAGATGCAGCCCGCCGCCCTGCAGCCCGACGCCACCCCTGCGGCTGCCGCCCCCGCGGCCCGGCCGCAGGCAGCCCCGGCGCCAGCCGGCCAGCAGGAACTCTTTGGCGTGCCGGGGACCTACGACGAACCGGACCTCTTCAGCGAACTCGAAGAAGAACGTGCCGTAGACCGGGCGGAGGCCAGCGCCGAAGCCGTCGTCGAGTCCCTCGAACGCGAACTGCTCCGCCCCGAAACCCGGGCGGACCTGGGCCGCACGGGCGTGCTGCTCCACCCGGATTTCACCGAAATCGGCAGCTCCGGCCGGATCTGGACCCGCGACGCCATGATGATGTCACTCGAGGACAACCCGGGCGGAGCCGTGGAGCTGGAATTGTTGGGCGCGGACCGGCTGGGTGAGAAGACCATCCTCCTGACCTACCGCAGCCACACCCGTGAGGGATCGGCCCTGCGCAGCTCCCTGTGGGTCCTTGAAGGCGCGCAATGGCGCCTCCGCTTCCACCAGGGCACACCCGAGGCCTGAGGGCGCGAGCGGCTCACGTGAAGCGCTGCGCATTGCCCTGTTCCGCCTGCGCATAGGTGGCGGCAGCGGAGTTCAGCGCGAGGTTGATGGACGCCAGGGAAGCCTCGACCCTGCCCTGGGTCAGCGTCCACTCGGCCACGAGGGTTTGGAAATTAGTCGCCGCGGAGCCCCGCCAGCTGCCCTGGAGCTCGTCCAGCCCCCGTTTCATGGCGTGGACGTCCGCGCTGATCCTCTCCACCGTGGCCTGCACGTTGGCGGACTTCAGCTGGAGGAGTTCCGTATCGACGGAGATGATGCTCATGGAAAGGCCTCTCGAATGCTCGGGAGGCGGCCGCGGCCCGGCGGAGCACGGTGACCGTCAGCGGGTCTGCGGTGACGTATTGCGCTGACATTTTCGGTGAGAGCTGGCGGGGGAGCGGCTGCCTCATCCGGATCTTCCGGACACCTCGAGCGTAGGCGGGCGGCGCGCCGGCCGGACACCGGCGTCGGCCCCTATGTGGATAAGTCCGCTGTGGACCGTTCCGTGGCCTCTTCGTCCAGGAGCGGGATGCTGACCACCAGCGTGGCACCACCGCCGTCGGTCTTCCCGACCCGCACGGACCCGGAATGCGAGCCGACGATGGCGGCCACGATCGCCAGGCCCAGTCCGCTGCCGCCGGTCTCCCTGGTCCGGGAGGTGTCGGCCCGGTAGAAACGCTCGAAAATACGGGCCGCCTCGTCATCCGGAACCCCCGGTCCGTGGTCCCGGACCTCGATCACGGACTGCCGTGTTCCGTCCGGTGCGGTCCGGACCCCGACGCCAATTTCGACAGGGGTGCCCTCCGGCGTGTAGCGCAGGGCATTGCCGACCAGGTTGCTGACCACTTGGCGCAGTTTGGCTTCGTCGCCCAGCACCGGGGCGGCGGCCGGGGCCGCGCCGTCAATCCCGGTGAGGGTGATGGTGCGGCTGCGGTCGCTCGCCTGGGTGTCCACCACGGCGTCGTTGGCCAGCAGCAGCAGGTCTGCGGGTTTCTGCTGCAACGGCCGCTGTTCGTCGATCCTGGCCAGCAGCAGCAGGTCTTCGACCATGGCTCCCATGCGTTTGGCTTCGCTTTCGATCCGCCCCATCGCCGTGGCCACGTCTTCAGGAGTGGACAATGCCCCGTGCCGGTACAGCTCGGAGAACCCGCGGATGGTCACCAGCGGGGTTCTCAGTTCGTGCGAGGCGTCGGCGGCGAAGCGCCGCATCCGCGCCTCGGACGCCATCCTGGCGGCGAAGGCCGTCTCAATGTGCGCGAGCATGGCATTGAGCGAGCTCCCAAGCCGGCCCACCTCCGTGCCCGGGTTCTCCACCTCCACACGCTGGGACAAGTCTCCCGCGGCGATCGCGGCGGCCGTCTTCTCCACCCGGGCCAGCGGCCGGAAGGACCGCGAAACAGTCCACGTGGCGATGAAGAACGCCAGCACGAGCGTCAGCAGGCCCACACCCACCACCACCAGGGCAGCGTGTTCCATCACCGAATCCACGGGGTCCAGCGGCAGCCCGATCACGACGACGGCGCCGCGGTTGTTGTTGTCCACCACGCTGACGGCCACGACCCGCCAGTTGCCGCCCTCGGATCCGCGGACCTGGAAGGGTACCTGCTGGCGTTCCCGGGCCTCGACCGAGGAAAAGGTGCTGAGCGCGGGGTGGGATTCCTTGTCGCCGCCGAACGTGTAGGGCGGAAGACCGGGGCTGAAGAGCATCAGCGAGTAGTCGGTGGGAACGGTGGAGTTGGTCTCCTGCAGCTGGCTGAAGGACTGCTGCTGCCGCGCGGATTCGACGGCGGCCCGGAGCTTGTCATCCACCTGGCCCTGCAGGAAGCTGTGCAGCAGCGTCAGCGTGCCCGCCCCGGTAGCCGTGAGGGCCACCAGCATGAGCGCCATCATGATGGCCACGAGCTGCGAGCGCAGCGACGCCGATTTCCAGCGGTACAGCAAGGTCAGCGCTTCTCGGCAGTCCGCAGAACGTAGCCGACGCCGCGCTTGGTCTGGATCAGTGCCGGGGCATCGGGATCGATGTCCACTTTGCGGCGCAGGTAGGAGATGTAGGACTCCACGATCGAGGCGTCGCCGTTGAAATCGTATTCCCACACGTGGTCGAGGATCTGGGCCTTGGACAGGACCCGGTTCGGATTGAGCATGAGGTAGCGCAGGAGCTTGAATTCCGTGGGCGAGAGCTCGATCACGGTCCCGCCGCGGCGGACCTCGTGGGCGTCGTCGTCGAGCTGGAGGTCATCGACCCGGATCACGGCGTCGTCGTCGACCTGGGGTTGCGTGCGCCGGAGTACGGCGCGGATGCGGGCCACCACCTCGTCGAGGCTGAACGGTTTGGTGACGTAATCGTCCCCGCCCACGGTCAAGCCGGTGACTTTGTCCTCGGTGTCGTCCTTGGCCGTGAGGAACAGGACGGGGAAGTGCTTGCCGGCGGCGCGCAGGCGGCGGGTAACGGTGAAGCCGTCCATGTCCGGCAGCATGACGTCCAGCACCGCCAGATCGGGGGAGTGCAGTTCAGCAGCGGCCAGTGCCTCGCGTCCGCTGCCGGCCGAGACGACTTCGAAACCAGCGAAGCGCAGGGACGTGGAGAGCAGCTCGCGGATGTTCGGTTCGTCATCGACGACAAGCAGCTTGGCTTCGGGACCGTTCTTCTTCATGTTCCCATGATGCTCCCAGACTCTGGGAGTTTTCTGAATGGAGGTTGTGTGTTGCATGGCCGCATCCCGGCACCCGCCTAGCCCGCGGTGCCGACGTCCTTGGCGTCCATGATCCGGTAGGCGTACCCCTGCTCGGCGAGGAACCGCTGCCGCTTCGCGGCGAAATCCTGGTCCAGGGTGTCCCTGGCCACGAGCGAATAGAACCGGGCGGAGCGGCCGTCCTTCTTCGGGCGCAGCAGCCGGCCCAGGCGCTGGGCCTCCTCCTGGCGGGACCCGAATGAACCGGAGACCTGGATCGCGACCGACGCCTCGGGCAGGTCGATGGAGAAATTGGCGACCTTGGACACCACCAGGGTCTGCACCTCGCCGGCGCGGAACGCGTCGAACAGCCGCTGGCGCTCCTTCACCGACGTGTCGCCCTTGATCACCGGCGCGCCCAGGCGCTCGCCGATCTCGTCGAGCTGGTCGATGTACTGCCCGATCACCAGGAGCTGTTCCCCGGCGTGTTCGGCGACGAGTTCTTCGACCACCCGGGTCTTCGTCTCGGAGGTGGCACACAGCCGGTATTTGTCGGCGTCCTCGGCCATGGCATAGGCCACCCGCTCGTCGCGGGGCAGGTCCACCCGGACTTCCACGCAATCGGCCGGGGCGATGTAGCCCTGGGCCTCGATGTCCTTCCACGGCGCGTCGTAGCGTTTCGGACCGATCAGGCTGAAGACCTCGCCCTCCCGGCCGTCCTCCCGCACCAACGTGGCGGTCAGCCCGAGCCGTCGGCGGGCCTGCAGGTCCGCCGTCATCCGGAAGATCGGCGCGGGCAGCAGGTGGACCTCGTCGTAGATGATCAGGCCCCAGTCGTTGCCGTCCACGAGCTCCAGGTGCGGGTACAGCCCGCCGCGCTTCGTGGTCAGGACCTGGTAGGTGGCGATCGTGACCGGCCGGACTTCCTTGACGGAGCCGGAGTACTCGCCGATCTCCTCCTCGGTCAGCGACGTGCGTTTGAGGAGCTCGTCCTTCCACTGCCGCGCGGCGACGGTGTTGGTCACCAGGATCAGTGTGGTGGTGGAGCTGGTGGCCATGGCGGCCGCCCCGACCAGCGTCTTGCCGGCGCCGCAGGGAAGGACGACGACGCCGCTGCCGCCGGCCCAGAAGTTCTCCGCGGCCAGTTGCTGGTAGGGCCGCAGCTTCCAGCCCGATTCGTTGAGCACGATGGGGTGCGGGGTGCCGTCCACGTAGCCGGCCAGGTCCTCGGCCGGCCAGCCAAGCTTGAGCAGCAGCTGCTTGAGCTGGCCGCGCTGGGAGGAATGCACCACCACCGTCTCGCCGTCGATCCGTGGCCCGAGCAGCGGGGCGATCTTCTTGGCGCGGCTGACTTCTTCGAGCACCGGGTAGTCGGAGGTGCGCATGACCAGGCCGTGCTGCGGGTCCTTCTCCAGCCGCAGCCGGCCGTACCGGGACATGGTCTCTTCGACGTCGATCAGCAGGGAGTGGGGCACGGGGAAACGGGAGTACGTGAGCAGGGTGTCCAGCACTTTTTCGGCGTCCAGCCCGGCGGCCCGGGCGTTCCAGAGCCCCAGTGGCGTCAGCCGGTAGCTGTGCACATGCTCCGGGGCCCGTTCCAGCTCGGCGAACGCCGCGATGGCGTGCCGGGCCTCCGTTGCGAGTTCGTGGTCGACCTCCAGCAGGATGGTCTTGTCACTCTGGACGATCAGGGGCCCGTCATTCACTGGAACAATTCCTCTGTAGCTTCTACGTCGATAATGCGGTGGATGGACAGGACCCGCTCGATCTCCTTGTCCGGATCGAACACCCGCACCCGCCCGCCATTCACAGCTACCGGAACAACCGTCTCGCGGGTGGCATTCCCCATGCTGTCCACGACGTTCATGATGACCCGCTGCCTGAGGCGGATCGCCTTCAGCAGGGTCTCGAGGCCCAGCTGGGTCGCTTCCTCGCTGCCCGGTGCCGCCGGCGGGTGGGCGCCGGAGCCCGGCGCCCGGGACCCGTTGGCGCGGAGCACGGCCAGTTGGGCCTCGATGTCGGCCTCCGGCGGAGCGGTCCGCGGGGCCGTGTAGACCGGCCGGCCGCTGCCGGGCGCAGGGGTGCTGCGGCGCAGCCGGACGATCGCGGAGGCAGCTTCCTCCAGGACCGGGGCGAGCCCCAGACCCCGGAGGGCCTGGGCGGTTTCCCGGGGCGCGGCGTGGGAGACGACCACGGTGGGCGCGATGCGCACCAGCCCGAGGCCGGCCGCGGCCGGGGCGTTGAGCAGCTCCAGCAGGGCAGCCTCGTCCTCGCTTTGGATAAAGCTGGCCGCGGCCCCCACCCGGAGCCGGGAATGGCGCGCGGCAGTGTCTTCGATGAGGTACTGGAGGGGCTGCGGGATGGCGGTGGCCGAATGCTGGCGCAGGAAGTCCAGCATCGCCGTGGCGTCCTGGCCGGCGTCGAGGGCACGGCGCACGGAGGTGACGGAGAACCGGTAGATGGTGGCCGGTCCCTGCCCTTCGGCCGTGGCCATGGTCAGGAGCCGTTCGCTCAGTTCGGGGTCGAGGTAGCCCGGCGCCACCGCCGTCAGGTCCGCCTGCAGCAACACATGCTGCAGGGCCGCCGGCAGGTGTTCGCCCAGGATCCCCAGGGCGTCGTCCGGCTGCTCGGCGGCGATCGCGGCGCCCAGCTGGCTCAGCGCACCGGAGCCGATCAGGCCGAGCATCTCGGCCTCCGCGAGGATGCCGCGGATCAGCGAGCTTAAGCGCCTGGCCATCCGGGGCTGCGTCCACTCGGCACGCTCCAGCACGGCGGCGGCATCGAGGACCGGGGCCTGCCCGTCGGGCGCCACGGCCTCAAGGGTGAGTTCGTGCAGGATTTCCAGGACCCTTTTGCGGACCACCGGGGCGTCCGGCCGCTGCGCCTCGGCGGAAAGCGCATTGATGGTGGTCCCTGCCGGGCCCCGGTGCCCTGCCGGGCCCGGGGCGGCAGCATTCACCGGTTGGCCCACGAGGGACGGTGCGCGCTCGCTGGCCAGCCAGGCGTTGACCAGCCACAGCCACTGCTCCTGCCGCGGCAGCGACAGCCACTCCAGCTGCGGCGGCTGCACCCACGCAGAACTGTCGACGTCCAGGCGCAGCAGACCGGCCATTCCGCAGAGCTCCGCGAGGACACCGGCCTCGTGCACTTCCATCCGCAGGGAATCCGCCAGCCGCTTCATCTCCCGGACCCCGACGCCCCCGCTGCGCAGCGTCGCCAGCGGCTGTTCGCGCACGGTGTAGAGCACTTCGCCCACGAGCCGCAGCGTCTCGGCGATGGCGCCCAACGCGGCGTTTCGGCGCAGCCCTGCGCTCGTGTTGCCCAGCCGGGGGACGGGCGGCGTGAGCGAAAAGTTCTCGATGACAAACCCGCCGCGCAGCGACACTCCGACGCTGTGCGGCAGTTCGACGTGCGCGGCGTCCAGCGGTACCAGCAGCCCGCGCGCCAGCAGCCAGTCCACGGGGCCGACGTCGGCGCCTTCGTGGAGCACGGACGCCCGGCGCTGCGCCTGCGGGACGGCGCCCATGGCCCAGTTCCCGAAGCGGGCCAGAAGGGCAGCGGTCCGGTCCGGTGCGGTGGCCAGGATTTGCTGGAGCGATTCCGGTGTTGCCGTCCAGTGCTGCAGGGACAGGGCGGCTTCCATCGGCGTCGTGGCGGGGGAGATGGACGCCCCGGCGCGGTGAAGTTCCCCCACCAGCTGCACCACGCGCTGTGCAAAAGCAGGCTGGAGCCGCACAAGTTCGGTGTAGCTGCGCCCGAGCCCCGCTGGGTAGATGCCAATCACGTCCTTGAGGCTGCCGACCGGAAGGTAGTGGCGTTGCTTGGCGGCGGCGGGGGTCGCGCCGTGCGGCGGATCGGCGCGGTGGACGAGGGCCAGTTCCTGCAGGGAATGGAGGAGCCGGTCGACGGCGGCAACCGAGGAGCCGTTGATCAGTTTCTTCAGCATCGCCGCCGACGCGCTGTGCCCGGTATCGGCGTTGGTGCACAGGTGCAGGGTTTCCAGGACCTGCATCTGCGGGCGGTTGAGCCGTTCGAGTGCCCGCTGCACGCTGACGCGTCCGCTGGCGCGGGCGGCGAGGGCGGCGAAGTCCGGGACGCCGGGAGAAATCAGGTCCGGCCGCGCGGAGAACAGGGCCCGCAACGATTCGTCGCTTCGTGCCTGAAGTTCCTTGCTGAGCGCGCGGATGAGGGACATCGCTCCAACGTTACCTTTCGCCGGGCCCGCGCGGGCGGCGCCGGGCTGCCACCGCGTCGACAACGAGGGCCAGCATGAGCAGGAATGCCACCGGGAGGCCGTAGAGGGCCGTCGAGGTAATCCAGGCGGGCGCTACGGCATTGTTGAAGGCCATGGCCATGACAGCGCCGACGGCAACGAGGGACAGCACAGCAAGGGTGGCCGCTACGATCATCAAAGGCCGCCGGTAACGCGTCAGTGTCATGGGGGCAACGCTAACAGTCCGGCATCGCCCGCGCCTCAAGCCGTTAAAGTGAACCAGGCAGGATAACCTTGGAGATACAGACCAACACGGTCCGGGCAGTCATACCCTGAACCCGCGTATCCATGCGGATGCGGTGACCGCCGGCCGTGTCCCCGCAGAACGAAGAAGGTTGATTACGTGCCTACCGGCAAGGTCAAGTGGTATGACAAGGAAAAAGGCTTCGGATTCCTCGCGGGCGAGGACGGCCAGGAAGTCTTCCTGCCCAAGTCCGCGCTGCCCGAAGGCATTACGGAGCTCAAGGCCGGCACGCGTGTTGAATTTGGTGTAGCCGACGGACGCAAGGGTGCCCAGGCCCTGGGCCTGCGCGTGCTGGACAAGACGCCGTCCATCGCCAAGGCAAAGCGGCCCAGCGCCAGGGACCTTGCCCCGCTGGTCCAGGACCTCGTCAGCGTGCTGGATAACCTGTCCGGGACCCTGTCCGCGGGCAAGTACCCGGAAGGCAACAAGGGCAAGGCGATCGCAGCGGCCCTCCGTAAGGTTGCCGACGAGCTGGACGTATAAGGCTTTTGATGACTCAGGAACCTGATCAGTTGCCGGCGCCGGATGCCGGATCCGCAGCGCCCGCCGGGACCAAGGCAACCGGCTCCAAGCAGGGAATCCGCCCGCGCGCCGGCGTGCCCGTCTGGCGCACCGGCAAGCCTGACGCCTTCCTGGCCGCCGCCGTCGACGTCGCCCGCACCGCGGTGGAGGGCATTGCCCCCGCCGAGCAGATCGGCGAGCACCTCGGTGCCCGGAGCGAGGGCGACCGCCTGGTGACCCACCTGTTCGAATCCAGGCTCCCCGGATACCTGGGCTGGCAGTGGTACGCCGTGCTGACACGCAACTCGCGCTCCAAGGTGGTCACGGTGGACGAACTTGGCCTCCTGCCCTCCGAGGACTCCATCCTGGCACCTGCATGGGTTCCGTGGGCCGAACGGGTCCGCCCGGAAGACGCGCAGGCTGACGAGGCTGCCGAGGCGCCGTCCGGTCCCGAAGCGCCGTCGCAGGCGTCCGACGCCGACCAGCAGGATGACGCTGACGACGACGCCGACACCGACGACGCTGACACCGACGCCGACGCCGACACCGAAGACGCTGACACCGACGACGCCGACACCGACGCCGACGCCGACACCGACGACGCCGAGCGGGAACGCTCAACGGGCGAGGCCGACTAGCGGTTGGAAGCGTCCGGGAGCGTGTCTGGGGAGGGCTGGGGCTGATGTCCACGTTCAAATCCCTGCACATCCTGAACTACCGGATCTGGTTCGTCGGCGCCCTTATTTCCAACGTTGGCACCTGGATGCAGCGCACCGCCCAGGACTGGCTGGTGTTCGCCCACCTGACGGCGCACGATGCCGGGGCGGTGGGAATCACGATGGCCCTGCAGCTGGGCCCGCAACTCTTCCTGGCACCCGTGGCCGGACTGGTCGCCGACCGGTTCAACCGCAAGCGGCTCCTCGTGCTGACCCAGTCCGCCATGGCGCTGCTGAGCGCGGGGCTGGGCATCCTGGTGGTCACGGGCGCGGCGCAGCTCTGGCACGTTTACGCCTTCGCCCTGATGCTCGGGGTAGTCTCCGCCCTGGACGCCCCCGTCCGGCAGACCTTCGTCTCGGAACTGGTCCAGGACGACTACCTCCCCAACGCCGTGGCCCTGAACAGCGCGTCTTTCAATGTTGCCCGGATGATCGGTCCGGCCGTCGCCGGTGTGCTCACGGCCGTCGTCGGGCCCGGCTGGGTCTTCCTCATTAATACGCTCACCTTTGTGCCCCTGTTGCTGAGCCTGGCGAAAATCCCGTCGTCGTCGCTGCGCCGGCTGCCGCGGGCACCGGCGGGCAGGGGCAGGATCCGGGAGGGGCTGCGCTATGTGAGGTACCGTCCGGATTTGGTCGTGGTGCTGGTGGCGATCTTCATCGTGGGAACCCTGGGGCTGAATTTCGCCCTGTTCATCGCGGCCATGGTGGGGACCGAATTCGGCCTGGACGCGGGGGCCTTCGGCCTGATGAATTCGATCATGGCCATCGGATCCGTCGCCGGGGCCCTGCTGTCCGCCGGGCGCGGCAAGCCACGGCTGCGGGTCATCTTCGGGGCGGCCGCCGCCTTCGGCGTGACCTCGGGCATCGCAGCGATGGCCCCGAACTACTTCTGGTACGGCGTCGCACTTGTGCCCGTGGGGCTGTTCGCGATCACCATGATGACGAGCGCCAACGGGTACGTCCAGACCACCACAGAGCCCGTCATGCGGGGCCGGGTGATGGCCCTCTACATGGCGATCTTCATGGGCGGAACTCCCCTCGGGGCACCGCTCGTCGGCTGGGTGGCAAACACCGCCGGCCCCCGCTGGTCCATGGCGGTCGCGGCGGGCGCCGGCCTGCTGGCGGCCCTGATCGGGCTGGTGTGGATCATCCGCGCGAAGCACCTGCGGCTCCACTTCAACCGCCGCGCCCACGGGCTGCGGTACTTCCGCGTCGAAAGCCGGACCGGCGCGGCCGGTGCCGGCCGGGACGCACGGCCGGAGGCACAGCAGGGCGGACGGACCTGAAACGACGACGGCGCCGTCACGGCCTAGGTCCTCAGGGGCCGTGACGACGCCGGACGCGGGGCTACTTCTTCAGTTCCGCCACGACGAAATCGATGCACTCGAGCAGTGCCGAGACATCGTCGGGCTCGATCGCCACGAAGGTGGCGATGCGCAGCTGGTTGCGGCCCAGCTTGCGGTACGGCTCGGTGTCGACGACGCCGTTGGCGCGGAGCACCTTGGCGATGGCCGCGGCGTCGATCGAGTCATCGAAGTCGATCGTGGCGATCACGTTCGAGCGGTCCTCGGCCTTGGCCACGAACGGCGTGGCGTATTCGGACGCTTCGGCCCAGCGGTAGATGCGGCCGGCAGAATCCGCGGTCCGGCCGGCGGCGAAGTCCAGGCCGCCGTTGGCGTTGAGCCACTGCACCTGGGCGTCCAGGGTCACCAGGGTGGCCAGCGCGGGGGTGTTGTAGGTCTGGTTCAGCCTGGAATTGTCGATCGCCGTCTGGAGGTCAAGGAAGTCGGGAATCCAGCGGTTGCCGGCCTTGATCCGTGCCGCCCGTTCCAGCGCGGCCGGGGAGAACAGGCCCAGCCACAGGCCGCCGTCGGACGCGAAGTTCTTCTGCGGCGCGAAGTAGTACACGTCCGACTCCGCCACGTCCACGTCCAGCCCGCCCGCGGCCGAGGTCGCGTCCACGAGCACCAGCGACCCCTCGTCGGCGCCGGCCACCCGCTGGACGGGGGCGGCAACGCCGGTGGAGGTCTCGTTCTGCGGCCACGCATAGACGTCGACGCCGGCCTCCGCCCGGGCGGTGGGGCGGGTGCCGGGTTCGGCCTTGATGATGGAGGACTCGGCAAGGAACGGCGCCTTGTTGGTGGCGGAAGCGAACTTCGAGCCGAACTCGCCGAAGGACAGGTGCTGCGCCTTGTTCTCCACGAGCCCGAAGCTGGCAATGTCCCAGAACGCGGTAGATCCGCCGACGCCCAGCACCACTTCATAGCCTTCCGGTGCCCGGAAGAATTCGCTGAGGCCGCTGCGCACCGAGCCGACCAGGTTCTTCACGGGCGCCTGGCGGTGGGAGGTCCCCAGCAGCTTCGACGATGCCGCGGCCAGGGCGTCCATCTGTTCCGGCCGGACTTTGGACGGGCCGGCGCCGAACCGTCCGTCCTTGGGCAGGAGGTTGGCGGGGATCGTGATGCTGGTGTCGCTCACAGTGGCTCCAATTTTCGGCTGGTTCGTAGCGTGGCTGGGAGGTGGCGGGCAGGGATGGCTACCACGGACACCCCTCTTCATTCTGCCTGTCTTATTTTGCCTGACAGCTCCCGGCGATACAGAAAAAGGCCTGTCATAGTCCGGTCATTGAGACGCCGGGGACGGCCGGCCGGCTGGGGCTGGGACAATAGCTTCAGGTCGATCGAAAGATTATCCGGAGTAATTCAAAATAGGCTAGGCTGGCATGCGAACGTACGGCGGTTCCCGCCTGGGCGCATCCTGCATGCAGCCCGCACGCGGTACGGTGGGAATGACGCTAGGACTGCGCTCGAGGAGCTGAGCTGAATGACGGATCTGATCGATACTACGGAGATGTATCTTCGGACCATTCTGGAACTTGAAGAAGAAAACATCGTTGCCCTCCGCGCCCGCATCGCCGAACGGCTCCGCCACTCCGGCCCCACTGTGTCCCAGACGATCGGCCGGATGGAGCGCGACGGGCTGGTGGTTGTTTCCGGCGACAGGCACCTTGAACTGACGGAAACCGGACGGAAACGTGCAATCGGTGTCATGCGCAAGCATCGTCTGGCCGAACGCCTTCTCGCGGACGTGATCGGGCTCGACTGGGCCTACGTCCACGAGGAAGCGTGCCGCTGGGAACATGTCATGAGCGAACGCGTCGAGCGAAGAATCTTCGAGATGCTCAACCACCCGACAGTCTCGCCCTACGGAAACCCTATTCCGGGGCTTGCGGATCTTGGCGGCGTGCCCAATGGCGCCCCCGTGGACAGGCCCGTGAACTTGCTGGAGGCCATGGCCGGCTACGGGGCAACTTCCCGGGTTACGGTCAACCGGCTCGCGGAGCCGATCCAGGTGGAGCCGGAGCTTCTGGCCCAGCTCGACGAGGGCGGAATCAGGCCTGGCGCGCTGGTCTCGCTGGAGCGGGTGGGGGAGTACATCTCGGTCCGCGTCCCCGATATCGAAGGTGCCCTGGAGCTGCCGCCCGAGGTTGCCGCGCACGTCTTTGTAACAGTCGCCTGACCAGCCACTACGCGCCGGTCATGGGACGACCCACGAGTTGTCCACAATTGCGGTTACGGATTTATTACCGGGCGGCTTAATCGCCTATAGTTAGTGCCCAGTACCGATACCAAAGCGTTACCTGATCCGAAGCCGAGCCCTGCCAGCGGATCAGTCGCAGAACTACCTCCTGGCAGGGGCGGGGGAACCACTTTTGGCTGCTACTTCGGCAGCCTTGGGGTGAAGTCCGTCAGCGGCAAGCAGCTTCCACCGAAGGATCCCCTGGGGATGCCTCTGTGCGTGGCTGCCTGCAACGGCGGACCGGGTCTTTGATCTCTCTGACCCGAATCCGACAGCTAACTTCGCAGGCCATCCAGAGAGGAACCGTTCTTGACCACCCAGACCGCCAGGGGCCGTCGCCGCGCGACCGGTCCCGCTCCGGAGCCGCGTCCCGTCGTCGCACACACGGCCGAACGCCCGCGGGACGTGCACCGCGATGAACGCCGTCGCCGTCGCAGTCCGTTCCGCCAGGTCACGGACTTTGCCGCGGCCAGCGGAGTCGGGCAGAAGGCCGGGATCGCACTGGCCGCAACTGGTCTGGTTCTTACCGTGACGGTCCCCGTCACGAGCCCGGTGATGGCTTCGAATCCGGGCGGATCCGGCGCGCTCTCCGCCGCCGTGCAGCCGGATGTCACCGCTGCCGCCGCCGCCAAAGTCGACTTCAACCGCACGGCCGTCACCACGAAGGGCGATCCGGACGGGAAACTCAAGCAGCTGCTGAGTGCCCAGTCTGTGGGCACCATCACCCGCGCGGCATCGGCCGGCACCCTGGGTGCGCCGCTCGACCAGCTGGTCACGGCCTCGCCCTTCGGCTACCGTGTCAGCCCCATTACCGGGGGCGCGGGGGAGTTCCACCGCGGCCAGGATTTCGCCGCCCAGTGCGGCACGGCGGTCCACGCGGCCGCCAGCGGCACCGTGACCTTCAACGGCTGGCATCCCTTCGGCGGGGGAAACCGCGTGGTCATCGATCACGGCAACGGCCTGGAGACCACGTACAACCACCTGTCCTCGGCTTCGGTCAAGGTCGGCCAGAAGGTTTCCCGCGGTGACGTCGTCGCCATGAGCGGAACCACCGGCGCCTCCACGGGCTGCCACCTCCACTTTGAAGTGATGGTCAACGGCGATGTCGTTGACCCGCTCGGCTGGCTCTAAAAAGACGATGGGCTGCTCTCAACTTCCTGTGACACGCCGTGATCTGAATGTGACATTGGATCAGGACTGCTGTAGGGTTTGAAGCACGCCAACTTTTCCGAAGTTGGCGCTCTTGAGTGGATTGCCTAGCTCTGCCACCGCTCAAGGTCCGTTCGCATTACATCGTCTGGCAGGGGCGGGGGAACCAATTTTGGCCTTCGAAAGAAGGCCTTGGGGTTAAGTCGCAAAGCTTCCCAGGAAGCAGCGCGGCCGGGTGACTCCCATCCGAATCCGACAGCTCACCTCGTAGGCATTGGGAGAGGCTACTTTCGTGTCTTCACGCCACAATTCTGCGCGCATGCGCACCGGCGAGGCTCTGTCGAGCCCGCTGGAATCCACATCACGTGCCGCCCTTGCCGGCGCCCGGATTGGATCACGTTCCGCAGGCTCAATCGCTACCGAGCCCGGACAGCATGCAGTTTCCGCTTTTGGCGCGTCTTCGCAGTACACCCTTCGCTAAGTAACCCATTTCGGGGCGATCCGGCGTACCCCCAAGATGCCGGAGCGTCCTCAGTCCGTGCCCGAAAGCGCGCGGTCCAAGGATCACGAAAGAGAGAACTTAATGACTACTCGTGCAAACGTTGCACGGCACCGCGCCGAGGTCACCAAGACCAACTCGCTGGCTGTAATTGCTAAGGCTGTCGGCGACAACGCCGGCGGCGTGGGCCGTCAGGCCGCGGTCATCGCCGCAGCTTCCGGTCTGGTCCTGACCAGCGGAATCGCAGCCAACGCTGCTGAAACCAATGTTCAGCGCGAATCCACCTCCGCTTCGGCCCTGGAAGTCCAGTCCGCAGCTCCGGCCACCATCTCGGCCGCTTCCACCATCGCGATCTCCTACGAGAAGCCCGCCGTGACCACCACGCCGGCTCCCGTCGTCGAGGCTCCCAAGCCCGTCGTGAAGGTCCAGGACGCCACGGCCACGGCTACAGCCACCCGCGCCGGCGGCACCGAGCTTGGCGTCAGCGGCGGCGTCGCTGCCCAGGCCCCCGCGGGCATCGGAAGCGGCGCAGGCGCGACCATCGCCGCTGCTGCCTACGCACAGATCGGCGTGGCGCAGGACTGCACCGCCCTCGCCACCAACGCCCTGGCCGCGGCCGGCATCCACTACCACGGCTGGCCGGCAGGTTACCTGTCCCTGGGCCGCACCGTGAGCGCCGCCGAGGCACGCCCGGGCGACCTCGCCTACTACCAGAACGGCGGCGTGGGCATGGCTCACATCGCGGTCTACGTCGGCAACGGCATGGCAGTGCACGGCGGCTGGAACGGCGGCACCACCGCGCTGTACAGCGTCAACGTCGGCTCCGGCCCGGTCTTCATCCGCGTCGGCGCCTAAGCACGAACCCCAGCATTCCGAAAGACCCCCGCCTCCAGGCGGGGGTCTTTTGCGTTGCCGCGCAGTGAACTTTCCGCGCTGAGGACCGCGCCGGTGAAAAAATATTCGGTGATCCGGCACTTGAGTGTTTACTCTTGTGTTGTCGATCCATAGCCCGACCATGCAGAGGGCAGCCGGCCCTCGTGCCGCTGGCGGGTGCGGCCGTGAAGAGGTATGCGGATGCGCACTCTCGTTCTGAATGCTGGATATGAACCGCTGGCGGTCATCACCTTCCGCCGGGCGCTCGTCCTTGTCCTGACCGGAAAGGCCAGCGTGGTGGCCGAAGGGGACGACCCCGTGGTCGGCCCCCAGGACATTTTGGGCCGCCCGTCCGTGATCCTGCTGAACCGCTACATCCGGCCAAGGTACAACACGATGACTGCGGTGAGCCGCCGCGGCGTGCTGCGCCGGGATGCCCACCGCTGCGCGTACTGCGGCAAGGCTGCCCACACCATCGACCACATCCAGCCCAAATCGCGGGGCGGAGCCGACTCCTGGGAGAACCTGGTGGCGGCGTGCCTGCGGTGCAACAACGCCAAGAGCGACCATACGCCGGCGGAGATGGGCTGGAAGATCGGTTTTGTTCCGGGCCCGCCAAAGGGTGCCATCTGGCAGATCAAGGAACTCGAGAAGCCGACGCCGGCCTGGGATCCGTTCCTGCTGCCTGAATCGGCTGCCTGATCGGCCTCCTAGCTGATTGATCAGCCGGTGAAGACGCTGCCGGCGCACATTACGGCTTGTTCAGTGGCCGCTGGCGCCGCGCTAGGCTGAACCGATGGAGTTCGATGCCATCATTCTCGCCGGGGGGCGGTCCTCACGCCTCGGCGGCGTGCCCAAATCCGGGCTGATCTACGACGGCGCCACCCTCCTGGAGCGGTCACTGCGGGCCGCGGGCGCGGCGCGGCGCACCGTCGTCGTCGGCCCCGACCCCGGGGGCCTGCCCGGCGGCGTCCTGACCTGCCGGGAAGAGCCGCCCTTCGCGGGTCCGGCCGCAGCCATCGCGGCGGGGCTGGCCGCCCTGGCCGCCGATCGCGCGAGCCGGCACGCAGCCGCTGCGCCCTATACCCTCGTCCTGGCGTGTGACATGCCCCGGTCGGAAGGCGCGGTCCGTGCCCTGGCCGAGGCGCTGGCCGCGTCTGCTGCAGGCACACCGGAAAGGGATGGGGCCGACGGCGTCATGGCCGTCTCGGCCGACGGCCGGAAGCAGTCGCTCGCAGGTTTTTATGGCACGGCCGTGCTACAACGTTCTGTCGCGGACGCCGCGTCCCGGGACCGGCTGGAAAACGCGTCGGTGTTCGCCCTTCTTGCTAGGCTGGACGTGCGGGAAGTTCGCGTTCCCCCGGGTTCCACGGATGACGTCGACACCTGGGATGACGCGTCCGCACTGGGGGTATCCGGCAGGATTCCCGACGGCGGTCCGGGCTCCGGCCCGGCTCTGCACAGCTGAACTCGACCATGGAGGCAAACGGTGAAAAGCCAGGACGAAACACTGGAAGACTGGTGCCGTGCCCTGCTCCAGGCCCTGGAGCTGGACGACGTTGAGATTGACGTGAATGAGGTCCTCGCCCTGGCCGGCGTGGCCGCCCATTCCGTGGTGCGCCCGGCGGCACCGCTGACCACATTCATTGCCGGCTTTGCGGCCGGCCTGGCCTCCGGCTCCGGGCAGGCCACGGACTCCGTGTCCATGGAGTCCGCGATGGCCGTGGCCCGCCGGCTCGCCAAGGACTACGCAGCCGCCGAAACTTCCGGGGCATGACGGCTGCGGCCCCGGACGGCAATGGCCCCGCTGCCCCTGGCAGAGATGGCGGTGAAGATGGCGTCAACGATAGCGGCGGAAATGGCGTCGGAGATGGCGGTGGAGAGGCTCTCGTAGAAGGCCTTGGAGGCCCTCACCTCGCGCACCAGGACACCGCGGACCAGGAGGCAGGGGACGAGGACACTGCCGCGGAGCCGCACACGCACCTGGCCCACACGTGGCAGGAGGCCCGGCAACTCGCATTCGAGTGCGCCGTTCCCATCCCGGCCGCCCCTGTTCCGCTGCGGCAGGCGCTCGGCCGGACGCTCGCGGCGGACGTCGTTGCCCGGCAGGACATGCCCCATTACGCTTCCTCTGCCATGGACGGTTGGGCCGTCAACGGCAGCGGGCCCTGGATCCTGGCCGAACCCGGCCAGCGTCTGGCACCACATCAGGCCAGCCCGATTGCCACCGGCGGCCTCATCCCGCCCGGGGCCAAGGCAGTGTTGCGCAGCGAAAGCGGCATCATCGACGCCGACGACGACGGCCTGCCCGTCCTGAAGCTGGGCGGCACCGCGAAGCCGGGAGACCCGCGCAACGGCGACCACATCAGGAAGGCCGGGGAGGAAGCCGCCGCCGGGGACGTCCTGATCAAGGGCGGCACGGTCCTGAACCCGGCCCATCTGGCGCTCGCCGCGCTGGCCGGAAGTGACGCCCTTCCCGTGCTCGGCAAGGCCGTGGTCCGCCTCGTTTTCACTGGCTCCGAGGTCGTGACGAGCGGGATACCGGCACCCGGGCAGGTCCGCGACACCTTCGGACCCCAACTGGCCGCCGTGGTGGGAATGCTCGGCGGGATCTGTACCGAAGAAGTGAAAGTCGGCGATACCTACGCCGAGTGGCTCGCCGCCCTCGAGGACACCGATCCTGCCGGTGAAAACCTGCCTGCCGACGTCGTGATCACCACCGGCGGCACGGGGCGCTCCGGGACAGACCACCTCAGGCGCTCGGTCGCCGAGCTCGGCGGCCGCCTGCTGATCGACGGAATCGCCATGCGCCCGGGCCACCCCGCCGTGCTGGCCGAGCTGCCGGACGGCCGTTACATCCTTGGCCTGCCAGGAAACCCGCTCGCGGCCATGATGGCGCTGTCCACGATCGGTGCCCCACTCCTGGCGGCACTCGGGCACGGCGTGATCCCCCCGCTCAGCGAGGTGCCCTGCGGCTCGACGATTGACGCCGACCCGGGCCGGACCCGGCTCATGCCCTTCCGGCTGCTCTACGGCATGGCATCGCCGGCGCAGCACACCGGCCCGGGAATGATGCGGGGGCTGGCCGCCGCCGACGGTGTGCTGGTGGTCCCGCCCCATGGCGTGCAGCTGGGGGAACTCGTCCCCGCCTTCGCCCTCCCGTGGAGTGCGCCGTTGCCTGACGCTTCGGCGGCGGCCGCCGAACAGAAGCCGGCGGCGAAGCGGACCGCCAGGAAAACCGCGGCCAGCGACGGTCCGGTGGACTGGAGTGCCCTTTTGGGCTGAGCCCTGGCCTGCTGCGCCGGCACCGGGACAAGGCACGCCGCCAGGATCAGGCACTTACAATGATGGAACCAGCCAAAAATTCAAACAGCCGCTAGCTTCAAACAGCGGCACACAATGTTGCTTAGGAGCACCGGATGGGCCGTGTGACACAGCGCCGCAAGGTGCACAAGATCGTCCTGGACGGGTCCCCGCAGGCCCTCGAATTCCCGGTCCGGCACCGGGAGGACGTCCTTGCCGTCGAGGAACCGCTGGAAATCCGGCTCGGCAACATGTCATTCTCCGTCACCATGCGAACGCCGGGCAATGACTTCGACCTCGTCGCAGGCTTCCTCGTCTCGGAGGGGATCATCTGGGCACCCGAACAGCTGGTCTCGCTCAGGTTCTGCGCCGGCGAAGACGCCGACGGCATGCAGACCTTCAACGTGGTGGAGGCGCAGCTCAGGCCCGACGTCGTCCGGCCCGAGACCGGACGCAACGTCTTCACCTCCAGTTCCTGCGGCATCTGCGGCACTGACTCGATCGATGCCGTTCGGAAGTCCTCGCACTACAGCCCGGCACACGATCCGCTGACTGTCCCCGTCGAAACGCTCGCTGCCCTCCCGGACGCCCTCCGGTCCGCCCAGGAGGTCTTCGAAGTCACCGGCGGCGTGCACGCTGCCGGCCTCTTCAGGATCTCCGACGACGGCTCGGCCGAGTTGCTGTGCCTGCGCGAAGACGTGGGCCGGCACAACGCGGTGGACAAGGTGGTGGGCTGGGCGCTCCGCGAAGGCCTGCTCCCGCTCCGGGGCACCGTGTTACAGGTGTCCGGCCGGGCATCGTTCGAGCTCGTCCAAAAGGCGGCCCTCGCCGGTATCCCGGTCCTCGCCGCTGTCAGTGCCCCCTCCAGCCTGGCCGTCGAGCTCGCCGAGGCCAGCGGGATGACACTGGCCGGGTTCAGCCGCGGGACCAGCCTGAACGTGTACGCGGGGCAGCAACGCGTCGCGGTTCCGGCGCCCGCGGCCGGCTAGGGGCAACAGTTGGCCAATGGGTTCTCCGCGGCGTAAGTTTTATCCATCGATTGGAGTCGATCGGACCCCCCAGCGCTGAAGAGGATCACATTGCACGACGACCGCCGTCTTACGGAAGTCCGGCTGGACCGCTTTCTGCGTGACCGGATCGGCCCGGCCGTCTACCCGCGCAGCGTGCCGCTGACTTTGAGCAGCTGGGACGCGCCGGACGAACCCGTGCCGGTGCTCGAGGCCCTGCGGCAGGAGTTCACGCCCCAGGAACACGGCGCGGCCTGGGGCCGGCCCTGGAGCACCAAGTGGCTCCGGCTCCGGGGTGAGGTGCCGGACGCCTGGGGAACCGCGGCCGGAACCTCCGTGGAAGTCCTCGTGGACCTCGGCTTCAGCGGCGACCTCCCGGGTTTCCAGTGCGAAGGCATTGCCTGGCGGTCCGACGGGACCATCATCAAGGCGATCTCGCCACGGAACCAGTACATCCCGCTCAAACTCCTGGGCAGTGGCATGGCCGTTGACTTCTACGTCGAAGCCGCGGCCAACCCCGACTTGTCCCAGAACTGGACTTTCGCCGCCACCCCCTACGGCGACAAGGCGACGTCGGGCAGCGAGCCGAAGTATCGCCTCGGCAGGATCGCCATCGCCGAATGCAACCAGACTGTCTGGGAACTGCAGCAGGACATCCTCACGCTCAGCGGGCTGATGCACGAACTGCCCATGGACCTGCCCCGCCGCCACGACATCCTGCGGTCGCTCGAACGCATGCTGGACATCATGGACCCCGACGACGTTGCCGGGACCGCGGAGGCCGGACGGGCCGCCTTGACCGATGCCCTGTCCCGGCCCGCCTATGCCTCGGCCCACCAGCTGGTGGCCACGGGCCACGCCCACATCGATTCGGCCTGGTTGTGGCCGGTCCGGGAGACCATCCGCAAGTGCGCCCGGACGTTCTCCAACGTCGTCGCGCTGATGGACGAGAATCCCGATTTCATCTTTTCGTGCTCCTCCGCCCAGCAGCTCGCGTGGATGAAGGAGTACTATCCGGAGCTTTTCGGGCGCATCCGGGACAAGGTCCGCGCCGGCAGGTTCGTTCCCGTCGGCGGGATGTGGGTCGAATCCGACTCCAACATGCCCGGTGGCGAGGCCATGGCACGGCAGTTCCTCGAGGGTAAGAGCTTCTTCCTGGCCGAATTCGGGGTCGATTGCCAGGAGGCGTGGCTGCCGGATACGTTCGGGTATTCCGCCGCCCTGCCGCAGATCATCAAGGCCGCAGGCAGCCGCTGGTTCCTGACCCAGAAGATCTCCTGGAACCAGGTCAACAGGATGCCTCACCACACCTTCAACTGGGAGGGAATCGACGGCACCCGGGTCTTCACCCATTTCCCACCTGTGGACAGCTACAACTCCGACCTCAGTGCCCGGGACCTGGCGCACGCAGAACGGAACTACCGGGACCACGGACGCGGAGGCACATCGCTGGTTCCGTTCGGGTACGGCGACGGCGGCGGGGGCCCAACCCGCGAGATGCTGGCCGCAGCGCAGCGGACGGCGGATCTGGAAGGATCCCCGAAGGTGCGGATCGGGTCGGCGGCCAGCTTCTTCAGCCAGGCCCAGGCCGAGTACGAGCCCCTGCCGGTCTGGGTGGGGGAGATGTACCTGGAACTGCACCGCGGCACCTACACCAGCCAGGCCAGGACCAAGCTGGGGAACAGGCGCAGCGAGCACCTCCTCCGGGAGGCCGAGCTCTGGAGTGCCACCGCGGCTGTGCGGACCGGGCACCGCTATCCGGCTGCGGAGCTAAAGCGCCTCTGGCGGCTGGTCCTGCTGCAGCAGTTTCACGACATCCTGCCGGGAAGTTCCATCGCGTGGGTCCACCAGGACGCCGAACGGAACTACGCCGCCGTCGAACGGGGACTGGAAGCGATCATCACGAACGCAGCGGCGGCGGCCCTCGGCACCGGCAGCCGGGAATTCCTGCTCAACGCCGCCCCGCACGAGCGCCTGGGCGTGCCTGCCCTGGCCGCTGCCGAACCGGTCCGGCCCGGGCAGCCGGTAGAGGTCGCTGAGGACGGCGGCGGCTACATTCTGGACAATGGCATCATCCGTGCCGTGGTGGATGCCCGCGGACTGCTGGTCTCCCTCACGGACCGGGCCACCGGACGCGAGGCGATTGCTCCCGGCGAGGTGGGAAACCTCCTGGAGCTGCACCGGGACACGCCCAATGAATGGGACGCGTGGGACATCGACGCCTTCTACCGCAGGAACGTCGTCCGTCTGGAACACGCGCTTTCGGTGGCACTGGAGCGCGACCCCCGGGGCGAAAGCCCGGACGCCGTCGTGGTGGTGGAGCGGATGGCCGGGTCCTCCGCGGTGACCCAACGGATTACGCTCGCGCCGGGTGCGGACTCGCTCGCGATCACCACGGCCGTGGACTGGCAGGAGAGCGAAAAGCTGCTCAAGCTGGGCTTTGCATTGGATGTCAGGGCCGACCGGTCGGCGGCGGAGACGCAGTTCGGGCACGTGTTCCGCCCGACCCATGTCAACACGTCCTGGGAGGCCGCGAAATTCGAAATCTGCGCCCACCGCTGGATCCACGTCGCCGAGCCGGGCTACGGGGTTGCGATCTCCAACGCTTCCAGCTACGGCCACGACGTCACCCGCAATGTCCGGGAGGACGACGGCGGCACCACCACCACAGTGCGGCTCTCGCTCCTGCGGGCACCGAAGTTTCCGGATCCCGGCGCGGACCAGGGCAGGCACGAGCTGCACGTCACGGTCCGTCCGGGCGCCACGATCGCCGACGCCGTCGAAGAGGGCTACCGCACCAACCTGGCACCGCGGGTGGTGCATGGGGCCCACGGGGTGGAGCCGCTGGTCACGGTGTTCAACCAGGCCCTTGTCATTGAAGCGGTCAAACTCGCTGAAGACGGTTCGGGGGATGTGATTGTCCGGCTCTACGAAGCACTGGGGGAGCGGTCCACCGGCGCGGTGAAGGCCAATTTCCCGGTCCGCGGGCTGCACGCCGTGGATCTGCTGGAACGGCCCGTCGATGCCCCGGGAGTGACGGCGGGCCGCGATTCCGCCGAGCTGACTTTGCGGCCCTTCCAGCTGGTCACGCTGAGGTTTGTGCGCTGACAGCCAGGGCCGCCTGACGCCGCCTTTCCTGCAGGGGAATCCGGCCGGCAGTGTCGGGGAATCCGAATGTTGTCGGGAACAACCGGAAAACCCCTTAAACAGGCTGAGTGGGAGCGGTCCTACCGGACCGCTACCACTCATCCCCCCAATGGCGCTTGGACGACTGCCTCTGCTTCGCACGGCTGACTTCCGTACACGAAGCGATTGCCGCATTCACACATTCATGATTCTCTCACGGTCTAATGATTTTGTGAATGCCTACTTTTGGTTCTTGCGAAATGTTGCGCGAGCGTTATGAGATTCTTTGGCGGCGAGCCCGGAAGCCCAGAACAGTCCCAGGCCCAGGACGTAGCCCAGGACGGCCAGATAATTGACGGTCTGCTGCGCGAGGAGCCAGTCTTTCGTGGCGAAGGAGGCGGGGATGGTGAACGCGGTTGCCAGGGCACCGAGGCAGGTCAGGAGGGCCGCCGCACGCACGAGACGCGGCAATCGGCTCCTGGCGGTGGTGAGCAATGCCGGCAGCAGGGCGAGGGAGACAAAAGCAGGGTAGGTGCGGCCGGCCGCGGCGTAGAACGGCGCCAGGACTGCATTCGGGCCCCCCTTGTCGGCGATGCCCAGCAGGCCCGACGAGGACCCGCGGGTGTCCATGAGGAAGAAGGTCAACGCCACGGCGACGGCGCTGAGAGCCAGGGCCCAGCGCCCGGCCGGCCCCGCGATGAGGCGGTAGCCGGGCTCGTCTGCCAGGCCCCGCGCCACGCGCAGACCGACCAGCAGGACCGCGGCGAATACGAGGAAGCGCAAGATCAGGTGGGCGAGGTTCCATCCCCCCAGCGCCCCATCGATCGCCTCATAGGGGCCCGGCACCGAGAGCAGGCTGCACAGGGTCGCGAGCACCAGGATCAAGAAGACGGTCCTGTTCCGTCCCTGGATCGCATCCGGAACGCGGAGGAGGAGCACCATGGTGCAGATGATCAGCGTGCCCCACTGGAGGGTTGCAATCATTCCCGGTTCTCACACATCGCTTGCCTGCTCAGCCCCAAAGTGGTCAGATCATGCCAGCATGCTTCTTCGGTGCATGCTTCGCAAGCGTCTTAGCCAGCCAGATCATGCACAGTCCCAGGACCAGGCACAGGACCGCCGAGTAGTTGATGACGAACCGCATGAACCCGAGGGGCGGAGGGACGACCGGGGAGAGCAGGCTGAGACAGATGGCCACGGTGCCCACGGCCAGCAGCCCGGCGCTGGACCGGACAAGGGCCGGAAGTCCGCTGCGCAGGGTCCGCAGCATCGCCGGAAACAGTGCCGCGGTGATGAACGCGGGGTACAGGCGCCCGGCGGCCCCGTAATACTCCACCAAGGCGGCATTGCGATCATCCTTGGCGAAAACGGCGACCAAACCCGCCGAGGAGCCGGCGGTATCCATCATGAGGAAGACCACCACCACCACAGCCGAGGCGGCAGCGGCTACTGCGATGCCGATGGGGCCGGTGATGAGCCGCAGGGCATCGTCCGCGCTGAAGCCCCGGGCCATCCGGAGACCAAGGAAGAAGATGACGGCGAAAATGACGAAGCGCAGCAGCAGGTTGGCGATGTTCATGCCTCCCAGGACTTGGTCCACGGCCAGATACGGGGCATCGATGCTGAGCAGGATCGCCAGGGTCATCAGCGCAAGGATCCAGAACAGGGACCGGTTTACACCCCGCAGGACACTGGGCAAGCGGACGAGCGTGGCGACGCAGCAAATCGCCAGTGTGGTCCACTGCAGGATCGCGATCATCCGAGGTTCTCCCAAATCTTTTGTGTTTGTGCCTGCTCCTGCTCATGGCGCCGCAGCGATTTTCCGAGCGCCTGAAGACGTTCCCCGGCCAAGGCGCTAAGGTCGCCGTCGGAAAGAGCATCCAACGCGGCTTGCTTCGCCCCGGCCGTCCAGCCGGCCTCAGCCTCGGTTATCAGGCCCGTTGCGACGAGCCCGCCCGTGAAGCCTACGCCCGCCGCGCGGGCCGTCGCGACCGCAAGCTCGGGGGACAGCCGGTTTGCCGTGAGCTGCGCGGAGTAATTTTGCGGTGCCACCCCGGTGGCGGCCGAAACCCGGTGGCGCAATTCACCGTCGTCAATCGCATCCACCCAGTTCCGGACCGACGTGGCGTGCGGTGCGGGGCTCAGGGCCGGGGTCATTGAGCTGCCCTGGTCACCGTAGCCGCCGTAGGCCGGGGAAGAACGCGAAATGACGGCGCGCAACAGGTCCATGGTGGCGACCTGGCTGACGAGTTCGGCCGGGGTCGGCGGCTGCGGCGGGGCGGCCAGCTCCGCATAGTGCTCGAAGGAAGCGAGTTCCGCCAGCGGACTCAAATCCAGGGCCCGGCTGATGCTGACCAGGGTGGTTTCTGCCACCTTCCCGCGGACCAACTGCTGGGCGAAGGTGGTGCGCTTGATCCCGGAGATCCGGCAGAGATCGGCTGTGCTCGCGGACGGGGCAACGCGGTGAAGCCAGAGTTGGAACGCCTTTGCGGGTAGTGGCATCTAGGGCTTCCTGCGGAGTCGACGGGCAGTATGGCTACTGGCATGCGGTGGGGCAGCGGCGATTGAGGCGGGGGGTGGTGGCGGTGTGGCGGTGCGGGCTGGGATTTTGCGTGAGGTCCTAATTCAACTATGCTAAATGGTCGAACCCGCTGGTCCGTACACCCCCCAAGTCCGGACCGGCGGGTTCTTCTATGCCCGGCTGGTTTTCGGCCCGTTTCTCCCAGTCAGCACGGCCCGTTTTTGCCAGACTGGACGGCCCGTTTTGGGCCGCAGTGAGAGGATGAAGTAATGACTGCAACCCTTGTTGCCAAGGATCTTTCCGGTGGACACGATCACCGCACACTCTTCTCGAAGCTGTCCCTGACCGTAGCCCCCGGCGACGTCGTCGGCGTCGTCGGCGCCAATGGTGCCGGCAAGTCAACCCTGCTGCGGCTGCTGGCCGGCGTCGACGGTCCGCAGGAAGGCACCGTGAGCCTGGCCCCCGCCGACGCCTTTGTCGGCTGGCTGCCGCAGGAACACGAACGCATTGCCGGCGAAACGGTCGCGGGCTACATCGCCCGGCGCACCGGCTGTGCCCAGGCGACCCTGGAGATGGAATCCACCGCCGAGGCGCTGGGCTCCGGCGCTCCGGGCTCCGACGACGCCTACTCCCTGGCCTTCGACCGCTGGATGGCCTCCGGCGCCGCTGACCTGGAGGACCGCATCCCGTCCGTCCTGGCGGACCTTGGCCTCGATGTGGGCCCCGACGCCGGAATGACTGGCCTGTCCGGTGGCCAGGCGGCCCGTGTGGCGCTCGCCGCCCTGCTGCTGAGCCGGTTCGACATCGTGCTCCTGGACGAACCCACCAACGACCTGGACCTCAACGGCCTGGCCAAGCTCGAGGCCTTCGTGCAGGGCCTGCGCGGCGGCGCCGTCCTGGTCTCGCATGACCGCGAGTTCCTGGCGCGCTGCGTGACCACGATCGTGGAACTGGATCTGGCCCAAAACTCGGTGGCGGTTTACGACGGCGGCTACGAGGCCTACTTGGAGGAACGCGCCGTTGCCCGCCGGCACGCCCGGGAACGTTTCGAGGAGTACGCGAACACGAAGGCGGACCTCGTCTCCCGGGCCCGCACCCAGCGCGAATGGAGCTCCCAGGGCGTCCGCAACGCGATGAAGAAGAACCCGGACAACGACAAGATCCGCCGGGCGGCCAGCACCGAGTCCTCCGAGAAGCAGGGCCAGAAGGTCCGGCAGATGGAGTCCCGCATCGCCCGGCTCGAAGAAGTGGAAGAGCCGCGCAAGGAATGGCAGCTGCAGTTCAGCATCGGGGCGGCGCCCCGCTCCAGCGCCGTCGTGGCCACCCTGCGCGACGCCGTCGCGGTGCAGGGCGACTTCACCCTGGGCCCGGTGAACCTGCAGCTGAATGCGGGGGAACGGATCGGGATCACGGGTCCCAACGGCGCCGGCAAATCCACCCTGCTCCGGCTCCTGCTCGGCGTCCAGCTGCCCGACTCCGGTGACGCCTCCATGGGCGCGTCCGTGGCCGTCGGCGAGATCGACCAGGCGCGCGGCCTCTTGGCCGGCGAGCTGTTGCTCGCAGACGCCGTCGAGGCCGTCCTGACGGAGCAGACCCCGGCCGAGGTGCGCACCCTGCTGGCCAAATTCGGCCTCAAAGCCGATCACACCAACCGGGCCGTGGACTCCCTCTCCCCGGGGGAACGGACCCGGGCAGCCCTGGCGCTGCTGCAGGCCCGCGGCGTGAACCTGCTCGTGCTGGACGAACCCACCAACCACCTTGACCTGCCCGCCATCGAACAGCTCGAGGAAGCCCTCGACAGCTATGACGGCGCGCTGCTGCTGGTCACCCACGACCGCCGGCTGCTGGAAAACGTCCGCCTGGACGTGCGCTGGAACGTCGAGAACGGCGTCGTCACCGAACTGCACGCCGATGCCCCGAAAGGCAACACCAAATGAGCATGGACCGGGTCGCCTGGAGCTCCCTCTACAACATCACCCGCGCCTCCAGCGGGTCCAAGCCGTTCTCGAAGGAGACCCTGAAGCGCGTCTTCAGTTTTGCCCGCCCCCACCGCAGAAAACTGATCGCCTTCGTGCTGCTGTCCATCGTGATGGCCTTCCTGGCGGTCGCCACCCCGGTCCTCGCCGGGCAGGTGGTTGACGAGATCATCGCCCACGCGGAGGCCTCAACCGTGATCTGGCTGGCCGTCCTGATCGCCATCGTCGCGGTGGCCGAGGCGGGCCTGGGCCTCGTGACGCGCTGGCTATCCTCCACGATCGGCGAAGGCGTGATCGTGGACCTCCGCACGAAGGTCTTCGACCACGTCCAAAAGATGCCGATCGCGTTCTTCACCAGGACCCGGACAGGGGCCCTGGTCAGCCGGCTGAACAACGATGTCATTGGCGCGCAGTCGGCCTTCGCCGGCACGCTCTCCGGCGTGGTCAGCAACGTCGTGGCACTGGCGCTGACCCTCGCGGTGATGCTGAACAAATCGTGGCTTGTGACAGTGCTCGCCATGATCCTGCTGCCGATCTTCCTGATCCCGGCCCGCCGGATGGGCTCCAAGCTGGCCGATCTGCGGCGCGAAGCCGCCGAGCACAACGCCACCATGGGCACCCAGATGACCGAGCGCTTCTCCGCGCCCGGCGCCACGCTGGTCAAGCTTTTCGGCCGCCCCGACGAGGAATCCCGCGAGTTCGCCCTCCGGGCCGGCCGCGTCCGGGACATCGGCGTCCGCACCGCCATGCTGCAATTCACCTTCGTCACGGCGCTGACACTGGTCTCGGCCTTGGCCCTGGCACTGGTCTACGGCCTGGGCGGCTGGCTCGCGCTCGCCGGGCAGCTGAACGCGGGCGACGTCGTCGTGCTCGCGCTGCTGCTCACCCGCCTGTACGCGCCGCTCACGGCACTTTCGAACGCACGGGTGGAGATCATGAGCGCCCTGGTCAGCTTCGAACGCGTCTTTGAGATCCTGGACCTCAAGCCGCTCATCCAGCAGAAGCCGGATGCGGTGGCCTCCCCGCCAGGTCCGCTCTCGGTGGAGTTCGACGATGTCCGCTTCGCCTACCCCTCGGCGGAGAAGGTCTCGCTGGCCTCCCTGGAGGACGTGCGGACCCTGGACACCCGCGGCGGCGAGGAAGTGCTGCACGGCATCAGCTTCCGGGTGGAGCCGGGTCAGACGGTGGCCCTCGTCGGCTCCTCCGGGGCGGGCAAGTCCACCATTGCGCAGCTCCTGTCGCGCCTGTACGACGTCGACTCCGGCGCCATCCGCTTCGGCGGCACGACGCCCGGCGCGGGCGTGGACGTCCGTGACCTCACGTTCGACTCGATGCGCGCGACCCTCGGGATGGTGACGCAGGACGGTCACCTGTTCCACGAGAGCATCGCCTCCAACCTGCGTCTGGCCCGGCCGGAGGCCACCGAAGAGCAGATGTGGGATGCGCTGCGCCGTGCCCGGCTCGAAGACATGATCCGGTCCCTGCCCGATGGGCTGGACACCGTGGTGGGGGAGCGGGGCTACCGGCTCTCCGGCGGCGAGCGGCAACGCCTGACGATCGCCCGCCTGCTGATCGCCCAGCCGCGGGTGGTCATCCTCGACGAAGCCACCGCCGCGCTGGATTCGACCAATGAGGCCGCCGTCCAGGAGGCGCTGGGCGCCGCGCTGGAAGGCCGTACCGCCGTCGTGATCGCCCACCGTCTCTCGACGATCCGTGCGGCGGACGCGATCCTGGTGGTGGAGGACGGCTCGATTGTGGAGCGCGGTACCCACCGGGAGCTTCTCGCCGCCGAGGGCCGCTATGCGGAGCTGTACCGGACGCAGTTCTCCGAGGCCAGCGCGGTGGCCCAGGAATCCGTGCCCGGCTACTGAGCCGGCGTTTGGAAGCCGGCGTTGGCGGCCCTGGCCGGTGAGGGTCCTAGCCGGACGGCTTGGCGGACAGGGCCGGCAGCACATGGTCCGTCAGCAGCGGGGCGAGGTCGCCGGGCAGCTCGGCGGACAGGTCCAGCCAGCGGATCTCGGCGATTTCCGCCGACGGCCGGGCGCTCCATACCCCGGGCGCCGTGAAGACCGTTGCCTCGATCTGGGTGGCCGCCTCGTTGGCGGCATCCGCCAGCCAGCAACCCAGCAGGTCCAGGCGGTCCGGGGCCAGCACGATCCCCACTTCCTCCTGGAGCTCGCGCGCCGCAGCCTGGGCCGCTGTTTCGCCGGCCTCGGGTTTGCCGCCGGGGTGCATGAACTTGTCCGTGCCGCGTTTGCGGACGGTCAGGAGGCGTCCGGAGCGATCAAAGACGCAGACGGCGGAGACGACGATGCGCGGGTTCACCCGGCGCGCCCTGAATCCGGCGCGGCATCCGGCGTCGCATCGGGGGTCATATCCGGATCCGGATCCGGGCCTGGGCCTACTCCTGGTCTTGCTTCTGGTTTTGCTTTCAGCCGTCGCAGGACGGACTCCAGCAGCTGGTCCTTGGCCGGCCCGGTGACGTCCCAGCGGTAGCCGCATTCGTCCGGTCCGCGGAACCTGTACGTCACGCGGTAGGTGTCCGGGTCGCACCAGTGCTCGTCCTGATTGGTTTGCCCGGCGAAGCCCATGCGGTGGAAGGGGCGGCCGTCCGGGAAGTACACGTCCAGGACATCGGGGGTGTCCGCCGGCCGCAGCAGATATTCCCGGCTCGCCGGGCCGGCGAACGGCGCGCCGCCCAGGGCCGCCCAGCGCACGGTGCCTTCTTCACGCCACCACAGGCCGCCGTCGTCGTCGGCAGTGAAGCGTACGACGCCGGTGAAGGTTCCGCTGGTGCCGGTGCTGCGGTCCAGGAGGGTGCGGTCGACGGACCAGGAGCCGCGCAGGTAGGCGCGGAGGTCAAAGTCCGGACCCGTGTCCGGGGTTTCGTCCGGGGCAGGAATGTTCAAGTGCCCTCGATTGGAATCGAACCAACGACACCGGCTTTAGGAGAGCCGTGCTCTATCCACTGAGCTACGAGGGCGGATGTCCGCGGGCGGCCGGGGCCGGTCCGGTCGGACACGGATATAAGCATACAAGGTGAGCGCGCGTACTACGCTCTTGGCATGACTGCAGGAACCAGCGAGCTCTCCGCCGGAGCCCTTTACTACCCCGATGTGGCCGCGACCAGGTTTTACGTCGGGGCCCTGGCGAAGCTGAGCGTGCTGCAGTATTTCGTGGCCGAGTCTGCTGTGATCGGTGCCTGGGCGGGAGCGGAGCCATACAGCCGCCGCACGGGCTACATCAGCGACCTCGGCGCCGTGGCGTGCGGGGATTTCGACGGCCGGGACGTCTGCTCGCCGGCGCACCTGCTGATGAACGCGTCGTTTGTGGTCCAAGGCCTTGGCATGGTGGTCGGCGCGCTGCTGCTCGGCTCGGCGCTCCTGTGCTGTGCCGCGCGGACCGGCGTGCCTCTTCGGCGCGGCCGGGTGCCGGGGCGGGCGCACGGCCGCGCGCGCTGGGGCGCAGGGGTGGTGGCAGCGGCCGCCGCCCGGCTGCTGACCGGCGCCGCCGGGGCAGGCACGGTCATCGTGGGGCTGGTGCCCGAGGACACGGGATCGGCCTGGCACGTGGCCGGCGCCCTGATGTACTTCGCCGCCGGGGCCCTGGCGCTCCTGATCCTCGGTTGGCTTTGGCTCCGGCAGACGCCGCTCGGGTGGTTCATCCTGGGCTGCGGGGCCGTGTCCCTGGCGGCGCTCATTGCGGGCGGGCTGACGGGCATGCAAGTGCCGGAACCCGGTGCCTTGGAACGGCTCATGGGCTATCCCATCACCGTCGGCGTCGCCGCGGCCGGTCTTGTCATCGCCCAGCGGGTCCAGCACGAACGCACGGCGCGCAAGCTCGCCCGGGCCCAGGCCCGCTGAGGCAGGCCGGCTGAGGCGGACCCACTGCGGCGAGCCCGCTGAGGCAGGCCCGCTGCGGCAGGCCGGCTGAGGCAGGCCTGTGCAGGCCACAAGGCCCGGGACAGAGGGCCCGGGCTGGAGGGCCCGGGCCCGGTGAAGCGGGCCCTTAGGGCGCCGGCGCTGACGCCGCCGCGCTGGGAACCGGGGCGGCAGTCGCCTTGGCCATGATCTTCATCAGTTCCTCGTCCCGCAGCTTTGACCACGGCGATTCCGGCGATCCCTGCAGCGCAGCTTCGGGGCTGTCGGTTTGGGTCCACCATTTTGCTTCGAAGACCCGGCCTTCGAAGAGCACTCGTGCGCCCTTGCGGTAGACCGTGGCAGGCTGCCACGCCGGGGCGGTCCCGGCCGGTGCCGTCAGTTGCGGAGTAGGCCGGTCAGCGGCCAGGACCGGACCGATAATGCGCCAGGGGGTCGCGGTGCCCTGGAGGACGGGATCATCCGGGGTGTCGGCGCGGGTCCACCATTTGGCCTCGTAGACGTTCGAATGCCACACGATCCGCTCCCCGGCGGTGTAGGCGGTGGTTTCGGACCACACCGGGTACGGGCTGGTGGAGGGATTGTCGCTGACGGCCGGGACCGGCGTCTGCGCAGCCGCGGCGGCCGGCGCAGACGACGGGCTGGCCATGACACCCGCGCCGAGGATCGTGGCGAAGGACGAGCTTCCCTGGTCCACGCCGCTGCAGCCATCGGAAACCTTCGTGACGTCCGGGAAGTTCTGGCTGCAGGTGCGGTCACGGTTCAGGGACCACATGGAAAGCCGGCCGATGCCGCGGGCACTGGCGTAGGCGCTGAGTTCCTGGGCGTCCTTGAGGGTGAAAATTTCGCCGGCGACGTCGTTCTGGCCGATCATTGGCGTCAACCCGACTTTGCGCCACACCGTGCCCGTGCCGAGTTCGGTGCCGGCGGCCCGGTACAGGCCGGTCAGTTGCTGATGGGTTGCTTCCGCGGCGGATACCGCGTTCTCGTACATCGACCGGCCCGGCAGCATGCTTCCGCCGTAGTCCATGGTCATGGCGTTCACGCCGGTGAGGTCGACCCCCGCAGCGATCATCTTCTGGACGGCGTCGCTGCCCGTCGCCGTGAGGCCGTTGGGATCCGCCGGCAGCGTCAGCCAGACGCTCAGGGACTTGCCCTCGCGCTGGCGCTCCTGCTGGAGCGCGGCGATGGCCACTGAACGCCGCTGAAGGGCCGCGGGGTCGGACAGGGCCTCGCCTTCCACGTCCAGATCGATGCTGCTGACCTGGTAGCGGTCGACGACGGTCCGGTACGCCGACTTGAGCTGGGCAGGATCGGTGCACGTGACGGCCAGCTCCTGGTTGGCCAGCCCGCCGAAGGACACCGCCACGCTGCCGCCGAGCTGCTGAAGCCGGGCCACCCGCCGGTCCAGGTCCAGCGAGGCCGCGGCGTCAGAGAGGGAGTAGGCGGCCCCCCAGGAAGGCGAGCACGGCTCCTTGGGATCAGCCACCACGAAGGACAGCACGACCTTTTCGGCTTCCTTGGACGCCGGGTCCTCGAATGCGTACCGGGGCGTCGCCGTGACATCGACATATCCCGAGAAAACCGACGGGATGGCCTCGGCCGCCCTGACGTCCTGGAAGTTGCCCCATGCGACAACGCCGCCGGCGGCGGCCGCCACCACGGCACCGATGAGTACACCCAGCCGGACCACAGATAGTTTGCGGCCTGGGAATCGTTCGGACACGGGGTCCCCCTTGTGCGTCTTTCGTTGGGCAGCCGGGCACGCGCCGGCAGCCGGCATCAGCTCGTGAAATTTCCGGGGTGTCTGATGTCCGGCAAGCCTCTGACCTTGCATTATCATAAGGGCACTCACCGGAACATTCCGGTGCGGCGTGCGGGTTTTGCCGTAGGCGCGCGCCAATATGCCGACTTTGCAGTCTTATGGGGACTAATGCCAGATCAGCTTGTCTTGCCGCGCTTGGATTCGGAAAGCGCGACCACCGAACAAAAAGGTGCGGTCCGGCGCCGTCAATGGGGGGCAGAGCGGCGTTCCGAGCCGCTGTCAATTGTTCATCCGAGACCGTCCCGGCGCAAAATAATCCTTGGCCGTCTGGGAATTCTCACGACGCTGGCGGCCTGGGTAACATACGTCATTTCCACCATTCTGAAAGAGCTCGCGGACAACCCCAATGCGGGTTTCCGGTTTCAGTTTGAGACGGTCTCCTACCTAATCGTCGTAACATTCCTGACGTTTTCCGCCCTTATGTACCTGATGGCCCGGCAGGGCGCCCTGTACCGGTTCCGCGACCATGCCAGGGTGCCGCGCGGCGAGCTGGACCGGCACTTCGCCGAGTACGCCGAGGGCATCACCGTGCTGGTGCCCTCCTACGCCGAAGAACCCCAGGTGGTGCGGGCGACGCTGTGGTCCGCGGCGCTGCAGGAGTTCCCGGACCTCAAAGTGGTGCTGCTGCTCGATGACCCGCCGCATCCCTCGGACCTGGGTGACCGGGTCCGGCTGGACAAGACCCGCGCACTGACCGCGGAGATCGAAGCAGAACTCAGCGTCCCGGCGTCGCGCTTCAACGCTGCCCTGGCCGATTTCCGCAGCCGGGAAAAGGCGCACGGGCGCGGCACTGCCGCCGAGGTGGCCCTGCTGATCGCCGAATATGAGGCAGCCGCCGAATGGCTTGAATCGATGGCTGCTGCTGAAACGGTGGAGGACCACGTCGACGAGTTCTTCGTCGACCTCGTCCTGATGGGCCTGGCCCGCGAGCTGAGGCTCGTACTCCTGGGACTGAACGCTGCGCTGGCCCAGCAGACGTCGCCGCCCGGCACACGGATCGAAGAGCTGTACCTCCGGCTGACCTGGATCTTCAACGTCTCCACCGAAACGTTCGAACGCAAAAAGTACGCGAGCCTTTCCCACGAGGCGAACAAGGCCATGAACCTCAATGCCTACATTTCGCTGATGGGCCACACCTGGCAGAAGGAAACCACCGCCGACGGCGTGGTTCTGCGCAAGGTGGGCGCCGGCGTCGCCCCGGAGCTGGACGGCGAGATCATGGACGTCCGGGACACGACTTATCTGTTGACGCTCGACGCCGACTCGCTGCTTCTGCGCGACTACTGCCTCCGGCTGGTCTACTTCCTGGAATCGGCCGGCAACGAGCGCGTCGCGGTCACCCAGACGCCGTATTCCTCCTTCCGTGGTGCCCCCACCCGCATCGAGCGGGTCGCCGGAGCCACCACCGACCTCCAGCACATCCTCCACCAGGGCATGACCTACTACGGTGCGACGTTCTGGGTGGGCGCCAACGCCGTCATCCGCAAACGCGCCCTGGAGGACATCGTCGAGGTGGAAACCAACGGGGCCTTCGAGATCCGGACCTACATCCAGGACCGAACCGTCATCGAAGATACCGAATCCAGCATCGATCTCGGCCAGCACGGCTGGACCCTGGTGAACTATCCGGAACGGCTCAGCTACAGCGCCACACCCCCGGACTTCGGCTCCCTCGTGGTCCAGCGCCGGCGCTGGGCGAACGGCGGCCTGCTGATCCTGCCCAAGCTGTGGGTCCAGCTCCGCCAACACCGGTCCGAGCGCCGCGCGATCCTGTTCCGGGAGGTGCTGCTGCGGGTGAACTACATGGCGTCCATCGCGTGGGCCAGCTTTGGCCTCGTCTTCCTCCTGGCGTACCCCTATGACAGCCGGCTGCTGAGCCCGATCGTATTCATCGCGGCCCTGCCGTACTTCCTGGCCATGGGCAGCGACCTGCGCGACTGCGGCCACCGCTTCAGCGACATCCTCCGGATCTACGGCTTCAACCTCGTGCTGCTGCCGGTCAACCTGGCGGGCGTGCTGAAATCGCTGCAGCAGGCCGTCACAGGCGACAAGATTCCCTTCGCCCGCACGCCCAAGGTCAAGGACCGCACCGCCGCCCCGGCGATCTACGTCCTGACCCCGTACGCGATCGTGGCCTTCTCGCTGCTGACCGTATGGCGGGACGCGCAAGTGGGGAACTGGGGCAATGTGGCCTTCGCTTCCGTCAACGCCATCCTCGCAGCGGGCGCGATCCGCGCCTACATCGGAGTCTTCAATTCCGCGGTGGATGTCTTCCTCGGGGTGGTTAACTGGCTGTATGTCAGTCCCAGGCCCAAGAAAGTGAAGGAGAGTCCCGTGATTGCCAAGACAGCCGAGGAAGTCGACTGGGAAACGATTCTCTATCACGGCGACCGACGGCTGAACCGTGACCTCCGGGGCTCCGCGGACCGCCGCCGTCGAATTGCGGTCCGATGACTCTCGAGGCCCTGGCCGGGCCCGAGGGGCGGCTGCCGGAGGGCCTGCCGGACACGGCAGCGGCCTCGGCCGGCGTCGTTCTGGGGGCGGCGGTCACCGCGGCCCGGGCGACCGACGGTGCGCTCGCCGACGGCGGTGCCGCCCATAGCATCGGGGTGCGGATGATCGACGGCGGAATCATCGAGGTCCTGCTGCCCGCCAACCAGGAGATCGAGGGTCCGGAGGCGCGCATCGCCGGCGACATCGTCCGCACGATCGCCGCGGGACGGCGGATGCCGGTGCTCCTGGTGATCACCGGCGTCGTCGGTGTCAGCATGGAGGCCCGCCGGGTCTACAGCGGTTCCATAGCGGCGACAGCGTTCGCCCTGGTGGGCGAGAGCCCGGTGGACCGGGTCATTGCCCACTACCTCCTGCGGTCCCGAAGCGAGACGATCCCGGCCCAGTTCTTCACTTCCGAATCCGCGGCCGTTGAGTGGCTAAGGCAGTACACCCGTGAAGAATGAAGCACCGGACCCCAGGCTGCACGCCCTCGTGGAGGGCATCGTGCGGATCGCCGGAGGCGATCTGAGCACCCGGATCCCGCATTCGGGAGCCCGCGACGACGTCGCCGCCGTCATCGCCGGCATCAACCTGATGGCCGATGACCTGCAGACCATCTACCAGGAGCTGGAAGAGCGGGTCGAAAGCCGCACGGCCATGCTGCGCGAGGCGCAGGTGGAACTCGAACGCATGGCGCTGACCGACCCCCTGACCCAACTCGCCAACCGGACGGCACTGAACTCGGTCCTGAGCCATGCCCTGGCGGAGTCCTCGCGCGGCGAAATGCCGCCGGCCCTCCTGATTCTGGATCTCGATTCCTTCAAGGGCATTAACGACACCCTGGGGCACAGCGCCGGCGACGACGTCCTGCGGGCCATCGCACGCCGGCTCCAGGACGCCGTCCGCGATACGGACACCGTGGCGCGCCTTGGCGGCGACGAATTCGCCGTCATGCTGCCGAAGTCCAATCTGGTCCGGGCACGCAGGGTGGCGAACAGGATCCTCAAGGCACTCAGTGAGAGCCTCGACGTCGGGGACCTGAAAGTCACCTGCGGAACGAGCATCGGCCTGCGGATCGCGGAACCCGGCCAGTCCGTCGATGACCTGGTCATGGAGGCCGACACGGCCATGTACGCGGCCAAGGCGCAGCAGCACAGCAGCATCAAAGTCTTCGAGCCGGCCCTGCTGTACGCCCGCCGGCTGCAGAGCGTCATGATTACGGAAATGCGCGAAGCCATCCGGCAGGACCAGCTGACCCTGCACTACCAGCCGGTGGTGGACCTCGCGACCGGCAGGATCGAGGGCGTGGAGGCGCTGGTCCGGTGGAACCACCCGGAGCGCGGTCTGCTCATGCCGGACCAGTTCATTCCCCTGGCCGAGGAAACCGGCATGATCGTGGACCTGGGCCACTGGGTGCTGCGCAATGCAGTGCGTCAATTGCGCAAATGGCAGCTGGGCCTGCAGGTGGACAGCACCTTTAACGTCCGGGTCAACATTTCCACCACCGAACTGCAAAACCTCGAGCTGATCGAACACGTGCGGGACATCCTCAGGGAGACCGGCGTGGATGCATCAAACCTGATCGTGGAGCTGACGGAGTCCATGGCGGTCAACGGCGGCGACGTCGACCAGTATTCGCTCAACGGCCTTCGCCGGCTCGGCGTGCAGCTCGAGATCGATGACTTCGGGACCGGCTATTCCTCCATCAGCTACCTGCGCAAGCTGCCGGTGAACGTGGTCAAGATCGACCGGAGCCTGATCAGCGGCCTCGGCGACGACGAGCAACAGCGGGACTTCGTAGCCGCGGTGCTGCACCTCATCCACGCCTGCGGCCTGAAGGCGCTCGCCGAGGGGATCGAGACGGCGGAACAGGCGGAAGTCCTGCGCGAGATGGGCTGCGGCAGCGGGCAGGGCTACTACTTTGGCCGGCCTGCGCCGGCGGGCGAGATTGTGGCGCTGTTTGCGGGGGGTGGAAAGCTCTTGTAGCCCCGGGTTGATGGATGTTGGGTGGGGCGGGTTGAACGATGGTTAAACATCGACGGCGGGTACCGGAATCACTTCCGACACCCGCCGCCTGTCAATGCAGTCTCCGTTACTTCTTGATGGAGTCCGGCCACCAGTTCACAGCTTCGACCGAGCCCTGACCTGAGTTGCTGCCGCTAGCCGAAATGGCGGATGTGGCAGACAGGCCAGCGGCGGCCAGCGCACCGGCGACGAGGAGTGTTGCAAGGGTCTTCTTCATTAGGACTCCTGATACGTAAGAGGCTGATGTGACTCATGTGACTTGTGGTGCAGATTTAGTATAGGGCCAAACGACACGCCGCTGTATAACGATTCGCTCCGCGATGTGCGAAGTCGTGTTATTCGCGCGAAGCTTCGGAAGACCTGAGTCAATATTGCGCAGGTCTTGCTTGCGCGGTTTGTTCGTTTCCGCTCCCTCGGCAACGGATAATTGAGACATGCAACAAAGTTCCGTTTCACCCTCGTACGCTGCTGCAGAGCTGCAGGCGCGCGAGCTCCGGTCCAGCCACGACTTCCGCGAGGCTGCGAACGCCGCGCAGATGGCCGCGGATATTGCCAATGCTGAAGGTGATTCGTCGTCATGGTGGCACATGACGCTGTTCCGGGCCGAGAGCCTCATTGCCGCCGGAGAAATTGAAGCATGCGCGGAACTTGCCGGCACACTGATTGCTGAACCCCGGGATGGGAACCGGCAGCTTCAGGCGCAGGTGCACATCCTCCTGGCCCTGACTCGCCGGGGCATGGGCCTGCTCGAAGAGGCCGCCGACGAGGCCAGAATTGCAGCGGACCTCATGGTTGATGAGGACGACGTCGAAATTGCAGTCAAGGCCAGACAGGCCCTCATTGCGGCGCTCGCCGATAGTGGAAGGCTTGAGGAAGCGTGGGCGGAAAGCCTCATCATGGCGGACATCATTTCGGGCGAAGTCGATGACCAGCTGGTGGGCAAGGCGTATTGGGTCATTGGGAACGTCGCGTTTCTTTGCAGCAAAATCGCCGAGGGGCTTCACTATCACGAACTCGCCGCTGGCACCTTTTCGCCGGCACGGAACCTCACTGTTTGGGCCAAATTCAACAAGGCTTCCGCTGCCATGCGGCTCGCCGCCGATGTTGCGGACGCGGACACCCTGCGTTGTATTGAACGCGCGGAATTAGCCACGGATGTCATTGGCGGCACCGAGGAAGATCACATATTGCTCAAGCTGAACCGCGGCCACTGGAACTTCCTGGCGGGGGATCAAAAATCGGCAGTCGATACCCTAGTTGACATTTTCCCGGTCCCCGAAAAGACATCACCGCAAATATTGGGCGAGGCGTATCTTCTTCTGGGCCGGTCGCACGCCGCTTTGGGAAACGGGGCCGAAGCCCGGAAGTACCTGATGGACGCCGCCGACTGCTTTGAGAAAGCAGGAGCCTCCCAACGTGCGGAACAGGCCCTTGAATTCCTGACCGAAGTACCCTGACTTCGCACTGAACTGGACATGCTCTCCCCTGGACTTGAGGGATGGACATAATGGCAAGTTGTCCACCGACCGGGCCGAACGCTGGACATGTCCCGCGCTCGGGGCCGGGTGCGTGGGGCGACTCCGGCCGCCGTGACCAAGAATGGACATGTCCCGTGTCCTATGCCGCGGATCGGGAAACGGCCCTGCCGGTACGACCAAGAATGGACATGTCCCGTGTCCTAAGCCGGGAATAGCGAACTAGCCCTGCCGCGCGAATCAGGACTGGACATGTCCCGGGGTGGCGGAAGCCACGGCAGCCTTGCGCCCGACGAACACGGCGGCGA
>Ga0207645_10000234_pt1 | contig 45978 bp, 48 predicted proteins | sample KBSM53metaG_FD_184331 | JGI IMG/M metagenome (GOLD analysis project Ga0207645, IMG submission 184331) | Miscanthus rhizosphere microbial communities from Kellogg Biological Station, Michigan, USA - KBS M5-3 metaG (SPAdes) (version 2) | ecosystem: Host-associated > Plants > Roots > Rhizosphere >...
TGGCGAGCATCGGTCCCACCACCGGATCGCGCCCGCGGAAGGCACGATAGGCTGCCGCCGGATCCAGTGTGCCGCCCGACGCATAGACGAAGCGCCGCAGGCGTGCGGCGACCGCGGTATCGAACGGGTTGCCCGCCTCGACGAACGCTTCATAGCCGTCGCAGTCGAGGACTTCGGCCCACATATAGACGTAGTAGCCCGCAGCGTATCCGCTCCCCTGGAACAGATGGCCGAAATGGGGGAGGCGATGACGCAGCACGATCTCGCGCGGCATGCCGATGCGCGCCAGTTCCGCGCGCTCGAATTCGCTGATATCGACACCGTCTTCGTCGGCGCGGGCATGGAGCGCCATGTCGAGCAGCGCGCAAGCGGTGTACTCGACCGTCTCGAAGCCTTGGTTGAAGCGCCCGGCCTCCTCCAGCTTCGCGATCAGTTCGTCGGGAATCCTCTTGCCGGTGACGCTGTGCAGCGCATGCCGCTTCAGCACGTCCGGTTCGAATGCCCAATGTTCGAAGATCTGCGACGGCAACTCCACGAAATCGCGCAGCACCTGGGTTCCCGAAAGGCGGTTGTAGGTTACTTGCGACAAGAGCCCATGCAAGCCATGACCGAATTCGTGGAAGAGCGTGCGCACATCGTCGGCGGACAACAGCGTAGGCTCGCCCGGCGCACCCTTGGCGAAGTTGTTGTTGTTGACAATGATGGGAAGGGTATCGCCATCGACGCGCGATTGGTTGCGATAAGCGCTCATCCACGCGCCGCCGCGCTTGGTTGGGCGCGCGAAGTTGTCGGAAAGAAAAATGCCGATGACCACATCGTCAGGCCCCCGGACTTCGAAGGCGCGGACATCGGGGTGATAGACGGGGAGATCGGGGCGTTCCACGAAGTGGATGCCGAACAGCCGATTCGCGGTATCGAACGCGGCGCCCAACATGCGGTCCAGCGCGAAGTACGGCTTAAGCACCGCGCCGTCGAAGCCGAACTGCGCGGTACGCACCTTCTCGGAATAGTAGCGCCAGTCCCAGGGCTCGATCGGATGCGTTTGGCCCTCGCCAAGCGCCATTGCCCGCAACGCTGCGCTTTCGATCGCCGCGCGGGCCTTTGCCGGCTCCCACACCTGGGCCAGCAGTTGCGCGACGGCGGCCGGGGTGCCCGCCATGCGGTCGACAAGCGCGTAGTCCGAATAATTGCGATAGCCATGCAGTCGCGCCAATTCATTGCGCAGCGCGAGAATCTCGCGCGCGACCGGTCGATTGTCGTGCTCGCCATCGTTCTCGCCGCGTCGGGTCCACGCCTTGAACGCCTGCTCGCGCAGGTCGCGTCTTTGCGAGAACGTGAGAAACGGAACGATCAGCGAACGCGACAGCGTGATCACTGCCTCGGCATCGTCGCCGCGCTGCTTTGCCGCCGCGCGTGCGGTGGCGCGTACGTCCTGGGGCAGGCCGGCCATGTCGCGATCGTCCCGTAGCGGCAAACGGTAGTTCGCTTCGTCGGCCAGGACGTTCTGGCTGAATCGCGTCGACAGCGTCGCAAGTCTCTCGACAATCGCCGCGTTGCGGTCCCTGGCTTCCTTGGGAAGTCGCGCGCCGGCACGTTCGAAGTCGAGATGGACGCGCCTTAACAACTGCAGTTGTTCCGCGTCGAGTACCAGTTCGCCGCGGCGGCGGTGCAGGTCGTCGATGCGCGCGAACAACGCTGCATCGAGGTAGATGGCGCTGTAGTGGGCGGCAAGCCGCGGTGACATCTCGCGTTCAACGGCCTGCAACGCTGGCGAAGTCTCCGATGCGGTCAGGTTGAAGAAAACCTTTTCAATCCGGTTGAGGACGCTACCCGCCTTGTCGAAGGCAACGAGCGTATTGGCGAACGTTGCCGGCGACTCATCGTTGGCAATGGCGGCGATTTCCGTGCGATGCGAACGCAGTGCGTCGGCAAACGCGGGCTCGAAGTGCTCCGGGCGGATCGAGGCGAAAGGCGGCAGCCCAAAAGGCGTGGTCCAGGTCTGGAGCAGGGGATTGCTGTCGATGGAGGGCATCAAGGATTCACAGAAAATTGGAGGGACGGGCGCCGCAGGGGTCTCGACGCGAACGAGTCGGGTCGAGCATTTTACTTCACTTGATGCACCGGTCGATTTGAGACGTGTTCTGGAGGCTCGGAATTCGGAGAATGGGTTGGAAACAGGCAGCGGGATTCGGCGCAACCCCCCGATTGACACCCATTGTCAGTTGGATCGATACTTTTATCGGTCTCGTTGCATAGGCAATCTGAAGGTGCCGTTCGTTCCCACCGTTACATCCGGAGGTGACCGTTCATGGACCCCCAGCAGCCACCATACCCGCCTTACCCGCCCTTTCCCCCCTATCCGGCGTATCCGCCGGTCATCGTCTACGCGCCGCACTGCTGCTGTTGCCAAGGGCAGGGGCATGCCTACGGCGCGCCGGGCGGTCAAATTCCACCCGGTGCGCCAGTCGGTGGCGTTGCGCCTCCGGCCGGTGGCGCAGCGCCACCACCGGCTGCAGGCGGGGCGAAACCGGGCATCAGGATTCCCAATCCGCTCGAAGTGCTTCTTGGCGGGGCGGCCGGCGCCGTCGGGGGCGTGGCGGGCGCGGTGGAGGACGCTGCGGGTCTGGCCGGAGCTGTGGCCGGTGGCGTCAGCGACTTTCTCGATTCCATCTTCTGAGCACGCGCGATGACCCCGACATTTACTCCCAAGCAGCAGCAGATACGAACCGCGCTGGCCGGCATCAACGAGTCTCAATTCGCAACGCTGCGGGCGGTCCTTGACGCGCTACGCGTGCGGGTCGATGCCCGTATGGCACAGCTCGATGCCGAGCGTGCGAACCTGGCGGCACAAAAGACAAGGCTCGATGCAGCACTGACGCGGTTCGCCAAACCCAAGGCATTCGACGACCTGCGCAGTGCGCTGGGGAAAGGTCAGCGCCTGACGTCGATGTCGATCAAGACTCCCGTCGCAAAGCCAGCCGTTAAGCCCAAGCCGGCCAAGAAGCGGTAGGGCGGCACCGGCCGCCGGGCAGCAATCCGAGATCGGCGGCCTTCGCGCCGAGATTGCTAGCGCCTGCGCGCGGTGTTGGATGTCGGGAAGTCCAGCGTCGGCAAATCCGCTTTCTGCAAAGTTCTGGCGATAGGCCGCGCCGCGTTCAGGCTCGGCCGTTGTTTGGGAGCGGATTCAGCCGAACTCCTGCCTGATGGTCGCCAAGTAACGTACAACACGAACACCAGCAGCGTCAGTATCAACAAAGCATAAATCGTAGGCATTTGATCCCCCTTGCCAGTTGCCCTCTTTCAAGCGTTGATTGCTTCCCGCGTTGCCACGTGGTCCAGACCATCGCCGCAGCACCTACAACGCAATATGCATACCGACACGCTAGAGCATTGATTTGCCACCACAGCCAGCGGGCGGGCGACCCGCGCTGTAAACCGCGCCGACGATAGGTCTCATTTCCTTGGATACTTCAATGTCGATGCGGATATCGACATCCACGTCGCGATGGGAAGATGGAACGACGTGTACGACACACAGTGTAATCTCTGTATTTCTTGAGGCCTGCCGCCACCATATTGCCTGCCGTGAACGACCAATCCGCCGTCACGACCTTCCTTTTCACAGACATCGAGGGCAGCACCCGGCTGTGGGAAGAGCATCCGGAGCAAATGCAGCGGGCGCTGCAGAGCCACGACCGTATCCTGCGTGACGCAGTCATTCGCCACCATGGCGTGGTCGTTAAGTCCACTGGGGATGGAATCCACGCGGTGTTCCAGGATCCGCTCGATGCGCTCGCGGCGACAGTGGATTTCCAGATCGCGCTGGAGACCAAGGACGCAAGCGATGGACTGCAGCTTCGCGTGCGCTGCGGGCTTCACGCCGGGGTGATCGAGCGGCGCGACGGCGACTATTTCGGTGGAGTGGTCAATCGCGCAGCGCGCATCATGAACGCGGCCCATGGCGGCCAGGTGCTGACGTCGCAGGCCGTCGCCGAACTGGTGCAGGGTCGGCTCGCGGACGGCATGTCGTTGCGCGATTTGGGTGCCCTGCGGTTGCGGGATCTGGCAGGCGCCGAACGCGTGTTCCAGTTACGACATGCCGGACTTCGTCCGTCGTTTCCAGCACTGCGATCGCTTGAGGCGGCGCCGAACAACCTGCCGCAGCAGGTGACCACGTTCATCGGCCGCGAGCGTGAGCAGGGACAAATAAAGGCGGCGCTCAAGAAGAGCCGGCTACTGACGCTAACTGGAATCGGGGGCATCGGCAAGACCCGCCTTTCGCTACAGGTTGCTGCCGACGTCATCAATGAATTTGCCGATGGCGTGTGGTTCGTCGAACTGGCGCCGATCACCGATGGCAATCTGGTGCCGCAGGTGGTCGCCACGATTCTCGGCGTCAAGGAAGAAACCGGCCGGTCGCTAACCGAGGCGCTTGTCGCCTGCGCGCGCGAGCGCCATCTGCTGCTGGTGCTCGACAACTGCGAGCACCTGGTGTCGGCGTGCGCCGAACTCGCACGGCAGCTGCTCCAGGCGGGTCCGAAGTTCAGCATCCTCGCAACGAGTCGCGAGCCATTGAACATCCCCGGCGAAACGATCTATACGGTCCCGCCGCTGTCTGTTCCCAGCCTGGACGGAAGCATGGCCACGGACTCCATCATGCGGTCCGAGGCGGTGCATCTGTTCGTCGAGCGCGCCAAGGCCATGAAGGCTTCGTTCCGGCACAACGATCAGGACCTGCCGGCGATTGTCGAAATCTGCCGGCGTCTCGACGGCATTCCGCTCGCGCTCGAGCTCGCGGCGGCGCGCGTGCGCGCATTGTCGGTCGAGGAGATCGCGGCGCGCGTCAACGACCGCTTCCGGCTGCTGACGAGCGGTAATCGCAATGCGCAGCCGCGACAGCAAACGCTGCGGGCGATGATCGACTGGAGCTACGACCTGCTGCACGATCGGGAGCGTACGCTCTTGCGGAGGCTCTCGGTGTTTGCGGGTAGCTGGACGCTCGAAGCCGCGGAGTGTGTCGGATCGAGCGAGGGTGTCGAACAGTCGCAGGTACTTGACCTGCTCTCGGGTCTCGTCGACAAGTCACTGGTCATGATCGATGCCGAGGGGGGGCGCTATCGCCTGCTCGAATCGGTTCGACAATATGCACACGAGCTTTTGGTCAAGTCGGGCGAGGCAGAAGACGCGGCGAAGCGTCACCTGGACTTCTACCTGATACTGTCGCAGGGAGCCTTTGACGGTCTAAATGGCCCTAACCAGTCTGCCTGGTTACTGCGTCTTGACCCCGAGCGCGAAAACCTTCTGGCCGCGCATGCGTGGTGCATGCAAGCGAAGGAGGGTGGCGTGCCGGCGCTGCGCCTGGTCAACGGCGTCAAGCAATACTGGGTAAGTCGCGGCCAGCTCGGCCTGCGTTACCGGTTGACTGCCGAGGCCCTGACGCACCCAAGCGCCCAGGCGCGCTGCGTCGTCCGCTGTCACGGCCTCTTCAATCTGGGTCAAGCCTGCTACTTCATGGGGTCGTACGACGAGTCCATAAAATGCCTGCGGGAAAGCCTGGCGATAGCGCGCGAACTGGCGGAATACCGACGGGCCGAGGCATGCCTCCAATTGCTTGGCCTGGCTTCCCTGGGCCGCGGAGACATGACAGCGGCGCGGGGATATCTCGAGGAAGCGGTTGCACAGGCCAGCGAGCAGGGGAATCGCAGGGAGATCGCTGCCGCGATGAACGGCCTTGCGCAGTTCCATCGCGCCGCTGGGGAATTGGCGGCGGCCCAACCCCTTTATGAGGAGGTCCTGCGGCTCGCGCTCGAATTGCGGGACGTCGACATCGTGGCCATCGCCAAGCTCAACCTTGCCATGGTAGCAGTGTGCCAAGGTGCGACCGATCGCGCCCGTCCAATGCTGCTCGACACAATCGCGATAGCTCTGGACGGCGGTTCCAGGCCCACGGGGCAAAGCGCGGTCGAGGTCACGGCAGGAATGGCAGCGTCCATGGAACGCTGGGAAGCTTGTGCCCGTTTCTTCGGGGCTGCAGAGGGACAGTCGTCCGAAACGGGGTTGCACCGCGACGCGGCCGACGAGGCCTATCTTGCGCCGCGCGTTGACAGCGCGCGCAATGCCCTAGGCGCCGATCGCTTCGGCATCGCCGAGGCTGCGGGCCGATCGCTGTCCTATGAAGCCGCTTTGCGGGAGGTGGTCGAATTTCTGAAGGGCAAGGACTAAGGACGTCCCTGCCCCCTTGCTTCTACTGTCGGCAACTCCGAGCAGTCATTGCTGGTGCACCGTGGGGTCGAGCGTGGTCAATGGCTCCAAGGTTTCTTTATTGATTACCCTCACCGTGTATTTCCAAATGGCCGGTCCCGTTCGCGTGTAGTTGCACAGGAAAACCTTCTTCTGTGCACCGAAGACACCACTGACAAAATCGGGCGGCAACGGGTCCCCGCTCAGCACGATGGCGTTGTCGTCCGGGAAGATAAACGGTTGAGACATGGACAGGCGCCAGATGAGCGGATGGGTGTCGTTGGCCCTGCGGCGAAGTGGCTCCTGATCCAGCACGAGCAGGCCATCATCGTCGACATAGATGCGGCAATTTTTCCGGTCAGGCGGCGTGTCCCCTTCAAAGCCGTTCGGATAAGGTACATCGGTCGGCAATATCATTCGCATCTCCCCCGTTGACGAACCCAACAAACGATAGCCGCAGCTTGAGGCACAGGCTGCGGTACATCTTCCCATCGGCGAACGTCATTGCATCGCCGCCGGCACGGTCCCGGAATACGGCGTGCAGCGCCATGTAGATTCCCTTCCCTTGACTGAGCGCTGCCGGAGCATTCTCGGACTTTGCCTGGCATGCCGCAAGGAGGCTGTAACGCAAGATCCGTCGGCCCGGCAGAGCGCCACTCCTGCAGCGCTGCCGGGCGGCGGGCGATTCGGGCGAGAATTGGTATCCTTGGCATTGGCCAACCTTGCCCAAAGCGCCGCCCCGGACCTCCATGACCGTCCAACCTTCACCCGCCACCGTCGACGCCACGCTCGACTTGCTCACTGCGCAGGACTATGTCGCCGATCGGCGTCTCGCCACGGCGGTCTTCCTGGCGCTCAAGCTGCAACGGCCGCTGTTTCTGGAAGGCGAGGCGGGGGTCGGCAAGACCGAGATCGCCAAGGTGCTGGCGGCGGGACTTGGGCGGCCGTTGGTCCGCCTGCAATGCTACGAAGGGCTCGATACGGCGTCGGCCGTGTACGAGTGGAATTATCCGCGGCAGATGATTGAGATCAGGCTTGCCGAGGCGGCGGGAACGGTCGCCCGCGACGATCTGTCCCGGGACATTTTCGCGCCCAGGTTCCTGCTCAAGCGGCCGCTGCTGCAGGCGATCGACCCTGACGACGGCGTCGCGCCCGTGCTGTTGATCGACGAACTCGACCGCACGGATGAGCCGTTCGAAGCCTACCTGCTCGAGGTGCTGTCCGACTTCCAGGTTTCAATTCCCGAACTCGGCCCGATCGTCGCCAAGTCGCCGCCCGTCGTCGTCATCACGTCGAACCGCACGCGCGAAATCCACGATGCGATCAAGCGGCGCTGCCTCTACCATTGGGTCGACTATCCCGATGCGTTGCGCGAGCTGGCCATCCTGCGCCGCAAGTGCCCGCGCGCGCCGGAGACGCTGGCACGAGAAATCGTCGCGTTCACGCAACGCCTGCGTTCGATGGACTTGTTCAAGGCGCCGGGCATCGCCGAGACGCTGGATTGGGCGGAGGCACTGCTGACGCTCGACCGCATCGCGCTCGACCCGCACACGGTGGCCGATACGCTCGGTGTGCTGCTCAAATATCAGGACGACGTCGGCGCGATCTCGAAGGAGGTCGCCGAACGGCTGGTGGCCGAAGTCCGGGCGGAAGGCATCGCGCTGTGAATCCGCCGGTCTCGCGCAATGGCGCGACGATGTTGCCGCGAGGATTCCTTGCCGAAAACGTGCTGCATTTCGTGCGCGTGCTGCGCGCGGCCGGCATGCCGGTCGGCCCGGCGAAAGTGATCGATGCGATTGCCGCCATCGAAGCCGTCGGCGTTGCCAACAAGACCGATTTTCGCGAGGCGCTGGCCGCTGTGCTGGTTTCGCGTCATGAGCAGATCGCGTTGTTCGAGCAGGCGTTCGACGTGTTCTGGCGCAATCCCAAGCTGCTGGAAAAGATGGTTGCCGCGATGCTTCCGCGCGTATACAGCCGGACACCGGATGCGGAACAGCCCGAACTGCCGTCGCGACTCGCGCAGGCGATGTTGCCACCGAAACGACCCGAATCCCGCCCGGACGACGAGGATGAGGTCGAGCTCGATGCGGCGTTTACGTTCTCGCCGCGCGAGGTGCTGCAGGCCAAGGACTTCGCGACGATGACTGCGGACGAGCTCGCGCAGGTGAAGGTCATGCTTGCGCGCCTCAAGTTGCCGCTGCCCGAATTGCCCGTTAGGCGCACCCGGGCGGCAGCGCGTGGCCACCGCATCGACTTGCGTGCAACGTTGCGCCGAATGACCGGCGCCGCAGGTGCCGTGGCTCCGCTGGCGTTCCGCGCGCGAATCCGACGCACCCCGCCGCTCGTTGTGCTGTGCGACATCTCCGGATCGATGGACCGCTACGCCAGGATGTTGCTGCATTTTCTGCATGCCATCACCAACGACCGCCATCGCGTGCACACGCTGGTGTTCGGCACGCGGCTCACCAACATCACGCGGCACCTGAAGCACCGTGATGTGGACGTCGCGCTGGAACGCGTGACCGACTCGGTGCAGGATTGGGCCGGCGGCACGCGGATCGGCGCGAGCCTCGGGGAGTTCAACCGGCGCTGGTCGCGGCGATTGCTCGGACAGAATGCGGTGGTGCTGCTGATCAGTGATGGTCTGGACGCGGAGTGCGGCGAGGGCCTGGAATTCGAGGTCGAGCGCCTGGCGAAATCGTGCGCACGCCTGGTCTGGTTGAATCCGCTGCTGCGCTATGCCGGATTCGAAGCGCGACCTGCCGGCATCCGGGCGATGCTCCCGCACGTCGACGACTTCCTGCCAGCGCATAATCTCGCCAGCCTGACTGCGCTGGCCGCCGTACTGTCGCGGCCCGAACCGCGCGACCGCGCGGGTGCGCGCCTGGCTGCTTGAGAGGACGACGATGGAAATGACCAACACGCTAGTCGTCCCGGCGCCAGTGGATGCCGTGTGGCGCGCGCTCAACGATCCCGTCGCGCTCAGGTCCTGCATTCCTGGCTGCGAATCGCTCGAAAAGATCGGCGAGGACGAATGGCAAGCAAAGTTGGCGGCCAGGGTGGGTCCCGTGTCGGCGAAGTTCAACGGCACGATGCGCATGACGGACAGTACGCCTCCTACCGGCTACACGCTGAAGTTCGAGGGGCAGGGCGGGGCGGCCGGATTCGCCAACGGAGAGGCGCGGGTGACGCTGATGCCCGCGGCCGGCGGCCATACGACGCTGACCTATGTCGCCAAGGCGCAGGTGGGTGGCAAGCTCGCGCAGATCGGCTCGCGGCTGATCGACGGTGCCGCGGCGAAGATGGCCGACGACTTTTTCGCGAGATTCAGCGCGCAATTTACGCCGGCAGCGGTGCCGGGAGAAGTGCCCGCGCCGACCGTGGCGACACCGGGAGCGAGCACGTTCTCGGGCGCCAAGTGGGTGAGGTATGTGGCGCTGGTGCTCATCGTTGCGATCATGGTGTGGTTGTACATTCGGGGAGGCGTCCGGTTCTGAAGGGTGGACGGGCACACCGACCAAGGCAGGAGGTATTCATGGATAGCGTCGATCTGGATGTCCTGAAGCGCAGTGCGGCGTGGGTTGAGGAAGGACGGCAGGTCCTGCTGGTCACGGTCGTCAAAACCTGGGGGAGTTCGCCGCGGCCCGAAGGTGCGATGCTGGCTGTTCGCGACGATGGCCTCGTCGTCGGTTCGGTCTCCGGCGGCTGTATCGAGGATGACCTGATTGACCGCACGCGACGCCTGGGCATGAAGCAGACGCGCTGCGAGGCGGTCACCTATGGTGTATCGGCCGACGAGGCGCGCCGCTTCGGGCTTCCCTGTGGCGGGACCATCCAGCTCGTGGTCGAACCGCTGAACCGCGATTCCGGCATTCGTGCGCTGCTGCGCGAGATCGAAGCGGGTCATCTTGTCGCACGCCGGCTCGATCTGCAGACCGGCGAGGCGACGTTGCATCCGGCACAGGCGATGGATGGGCTGAGCTTCGACGGCACGACGCTCACGACGATCCATGGTCCGCGCTACCGGATGCTGGTGATCGGTGCATCGCAGCTGTCCAAATATCTGGCGCAGATTGCCGTGGGCCTGGGCTATCAGGTCACGATATGCGACCCAAGGGACGAGTACACCGAAACGTGGGACATCCCGGGCGTCGCGTTGGTGCGCACGATGCCGGACGACACGGTGCGGGCGATGCGCCTCGACGAACGCTGCGCGGTCGTCGCGTTGACGCACGATCCCAAGCTCGACGACCTTGCGCTGATGGAAGCGCTCAAGTCGCGGGCGTTCTACGTCGGCGCGCTGGGTTCGCGCGCCAACAACGCGAAGCGGCGCGAGCGGCTGCTCGAATTCGATGTTTCAGCCGACGAAATCGCTCGTCTGCATGGCCCGATCGGCATCTACATCGGCAGCCGCACGCCGCCCGAGATCGCCGTGTCCATCCTCGCCGAGATCACGGCCGTGAAAAATGGCGTTGCGCTGCCGACGGCAGCCACGGTAGCGGTCGCCAAGGAGCGAATCGCGCCGTCCGACGCCTGTACCGTCGCGTCCTAGGACTGACGGCAGCGGTGCGCCGCGGCGTCGCCGGGAGGCAACTCCGCGGCGGGTTGGCGACAAGCACCCGTGCACTATGGTAATGTCTCGAAAAATCAGCGCTTTGAGGTTGCATGCCCGTCCAGCTCCGCAGTATCCCGCGATTCGATTCGTCGCTTCACAGACTCCTCCCCGACTACGCAAGACCTTCGCCACCCCCATGGGTTCGCGCGGCGCGGTCGATGCGTGGTGTGCTTATGCTCGGGCTGGCCGCACTGGCGTGGGCCTGCGGGGGTTCCGCATGGGCGCAGTCGAGCGCAACGCCGACGGAGCCTGTTTCCGCCACGCCACCGGCCACGCCGCCTTTCGAGTTGAAGTCGCCATGGGATGCGCCCGAACCTTGGCGCACTGACCGGTATTACTTCCAGTTCGCGTACTACACGATTCATTTCCACTACGACGAGAATCATCAGCAGTCGTACCTGTTCGACGCCGAATACCACTTCAAGGAGACTTGGCTGGGTGGTCAGTGGATCGCCGGCATGGCGCTGTTCCAGAATTCCTTCGGCCAATTCTCGCAGTACCTTTTCGGCGGTTTGCTCTGGCGGCCGATCGAGGAACATCAACCTTTCTACGTCAAGCTGTCTGCCGGACCCCTGCACGGCTATAGCGGGCAGTACCAGGACAAGGTGCCGTTCAACAGCTCCGGAGTCGCCCCCGCAATCATTCCCAGCATGGGATATTGTGTGAAGCGCTATTGCGCCGAGTTCGTGCTGCTCGGCACCAATGCGGCGCTGCTCACGTTCGGCATGTCGGTGCCCTGATCATCGGAATGTTCACTGCCTTCGCGGCAGCGTGAAGGTGAACGTTGAACCTGCGCCGGCTGCTCAGGCGCGCGGACATCAGTGAAAGTCGCGTGAGTGTGTCGGCAGCGATCCCAGCAAGGGAGAGAGGTCCACCAGCCGTCCCGCGAGCAGGTGGACCACGATGCCTTCGCGCTCGACGCGGCCGTACACGCCCATCAGGCGGGCGCCGAGCAGCTCCCGGCGCTGGCGATCGGAGAGGTCGCGCCACACGATGACGTTGGTCGCGCCGGTCTCGTCCTCGAGCGTGACGAAAATGACACCGCTTGCCGTGTCGGGCCGCTGCCGGCCGATGACGATGCCCGCGGTACGCACGATGCGGCCGTGCGGCGTGTCCCGAACTTCGGCGGACGTCAGCAGACGCCGCGCGCGCAACTGGCCGCGCAGCAGCGCCAGCGGATGCCGGCCCAGCGTGAGGCCGAGCGCGTTGTAGTCGGCGACTATGTCCTGTCCTTCTGTCGGCGCGGCCAGCGCGGCGGGCGCTTCGTCGAACGTGGCTCCCGCGAGCAGCGGCGGCAGCTTTTCCACGCCGGCGACGTCCCATGCTGCCGCATGCCGATGGCCAGCCAGCGCTGCCAATGCCCCCGCAGCAGCCAGGACGCCCAGGTCGTGGCGATTGAGTTGCGCGCGGTGCGCGAGATCGGCCACGTGCGCGAAGGGCGCGACCCGGCGAGCAGCGACGATACGCTGCGCGCTGGTTTCGGACAGGCCACCGACCATGCGCAACCCGAGGCGCAGTGCGGCCTGCTCCAGCGTGCAGTCCCACGCGCTGACCGTGACGTCGGCGGAGAGAACCTCGACGTCATGGCGGCGCGCGTCCTGCACGAGTTGTGCGGGCGCGTAAAAGCCCATCGGCTGCGAATTGAGCAGCGCGCCGCAGAACGCTGCGGGTTCGTAGTGCTTGAGCCACGCCGACACGTAGACGAGCAACGCGAACGACGCCGAGTGCGATTCCGGGAAGCCGTATTCCCCGAAGCCCAGGATCTGCTGGTAGATCTGCCGCGCGAAGGCCTCCGCATAACCGCGTGCGCCCATGCCCTCGACTAGGCGCTGCTCGAATTTCTCGAGGCCACCCTTGCGCCGCCATGCGGCCATCGAGCGGCGCAGATGGTCGGCCTCGCCAGCGGTGAAGCCAGCGGCGACGATCGCCAGTTGCATCACCTGCTCCTGGAAAATCGGTATGCCCAGCGTGCGTTCGAGCACGCCTTTCACCGCCTCGCTGGGGTAGGTGACGGGTTCCTTGCCCTGCCGCCGCTTCAGATACGGATGCACCATGCCGCCCTGGATGGGACCGGGCCGGACGATCGCGACCTCGACGACGAGATCGTAGAAGTTGGCGGGTTTGAGGCGCGGCAGCATCGACTGCTGCGCGCGCGATTCGATCTGGAACACACCGATGGTGTCGGCGCGCTGGCACATCGCGTAGACCTCGGGGTCTTCCGCGGGAATGTCCTGCATCCGCAGTTCGCTGCCGCGTTGTTGCGAGATCATGGCGAGACAACGCCGGATAGCCGACAGCATCCCGAGCGCCAGGCAATCGACCTTGAGGAGGCCGAGCGCGTCGAGGTCGTCCTTGTCCCATTGGATGACCGTGCGCTCGGTCATCGCCGCATTCTCGACGGGGACCATCCGCTCGAGCAGGTCGCGCGCGATGACGAACCCGCCGACGTGCTGCGACAGGTGGCGGGGGAAGCCCTGCAATTCGCCGGCGAGCGCCACCATGCGCGCGATCAGCGGATTGTCCGGGTCGAAGCCGGCCTCCCGGATGCGTTCCGGGTCGACCTTGCGGCCATCCCACCACGCGAATACACCGGTCAACCGCTCGACCTGCGCCAAATCGAGGCCCAGCGCCTTGCCGACGTCGCGCACCGCGCTTTTCGGCCGGTACGTAATGAGCGTCGCGGCCAGCGCAGCGCGTTCGCGGCCATATTTGCGGTAGACGTACTGCATCACTTCCTCGCGCCGCTGGTGCTCGAAGTCGACGTCGATGTCCGGCGGCTCGTTGCGCTCGCGGCTGACGAAGCGTTCGAACAGGACGCTCATCCGCGACGGGTCGACCTCGGTGATGCCCAGCGCGTAGCACACGGCCGAGTTGGCCGCCGAGCCGCGGCCCTGGCACAGGATGTCCTGCGATCGCGCGAAGGCGACGATGTCGTGGACGGTGAGGAAGTAGGGCTCGTATTGCAACTCCGCGATCAGCGCCAGCTCGTGGTCGATCAGTTCGCGCACGTCGGATTTGACCGGCGCATTCCCATATCGCCGCCGCAGCCCGGCTTCGACCAGTTGCCGCAGGTGCCCCGCGGGCGTGCTTCCTGCCGGGACGAGCTCTTCCGGATATTCATAGCGCAGTTCGTCCAACGAGAATGCGCAGCGCTCGGCCAGAGCGAGCGTTGCGTCGGTCAGTTCGCGCGGATAGAGCGTGGCCAGGCGCGAGCGCGAGCGCAAGTGCCGCTCGCCGTTGCCGAAGAGGCCGTAGCCGCATTCGGTGAGTGGCGTGCGCAGGCGGATGGCGGTCAGCGTGTCCTGCAGGGCCCGTCGCGCACGCGCGTGCATGTGCACGTCGCCTGCCGCGGCCAGCGGCACGCCGGTCTCACCGGAAAGCGCCTGCAGACGGGTAAGCCGCGCGCGATCGCCGGAGCGCGCGTGCAGCTCCGCGGCGATCCACGCGCGGCCCGCGAAGACATCGGCGAACCAGCGCGCGTCGGCGGCCGAAAATTCGCTTGCAGCGGGCGGAATCCATAGCGCCGGGCACCGCGCCGCCATTTGGGCCACGTCGTCCCGCGCGAGCGAGTAACTTCCCTTGGTCGCGTTGCGCCGGCCGCGCGTGATCAATTGCGCGAGGTCGCCATAGCTCGCGCGATCGGTGGCGTACAGCACGAGCTTCAGGCCGTCGGCCAGCGTGAACTCGCTGCCTATGATGAACTTGAGACCGGCTTCCTTGGCCGCGATATGGGCGCGCACCACGCCGGCGACCGAGCATTCGTCGGTCAGCGCAAGCGCGGCATATCCAAGCGCCTGCGCGCGCTCGACCAATTCCTCCGGGTGCGACGCACCGCGCAGGAACGAGAAGTTGGAGAGGCAGTGGAGTTCGGCGTACGGCGGCAGCATGGCGGCGCACCAGGTCGCGACGGCAGGATAGTATACCGTATATTTGTACGGTAGTCGCCGTATCGTGCCGCTGTCGCTTCACCGCCAGGCACTCCCGAAAACCCTATGTGTAAACTGCCGCCTTCCCCGCCCTGAACTCTCCGGAAAAATCCCGCAATGCCCGCCATCGCCTTCGACCGCTTCTACCGCTACGCTGAACTCACCGAATTGCTGCACGCGTTCGTCCGCGAGTACCCGCACCTCGTGGCGCTCGAGGCGATCGGGAAAAGCCACGAGGGCCGCGACATCTGGGTAGTAACGGTCACGAACGGCAAGACAGGGCCGGCCGCCGAGAAGCCGGCATTCTGGGTCGACGGCAACATCCACGCGACCGAGGTGGCGGCCTCGGCGGCCAATCTCTACTTCCTGCATACATTGGTCACGCAATACGGCAAGGACGCCGACGTGACTCGGGTGCTCGACACGCGCGCTTTCTACGTATGCCCACGCATCAATCCGGACGGCGCCGAGTGGGCGTTGGCCGACAAGCCGAAATGGATCCGGTCCAGCACGCGGCCGTACCCCTACGACGAAGAAGATATCGAGGGTCTGACCGTAGAGGACGTGGACGGCGACGGGCGCATCCTGCAAATGCGCATCCCCGATCCCAACGGATTGTGGAAGGCACACCCGGAAGAACCCCGCCTGCTGATCCGCCGCGATCCGGTGGAGTCCGGCGGGACTTACTATCGGCTGTTGCCCGAGGGCCGCGTCGATGGCTATGACGGCTTCACGTTACGCGTGAAAAAACGCCCGCAGGGACTTGATCTAAATCGCAATTTTCCGGGATCATGGCGCCAGGAATTCGAGCAGATGGGCGCCGGCCCATATCCCACGTCGGAGCCCGAGGTCCGTTCCGTCGTCGACTTCATCACGCGCCACACGAACATCACCGGCGGTACAGCGTTCCACACGTGGAGCGGCGTGCTGCTGCGTCCTTTCGACAACCAGCCCGACGACGCGATGCCGGCCGAAGACCTCTGGGTGTACCAGGCCATCGGGAAGAAGGGGACCGAGCTGACCGGCTACCCAGCCATTTCCGTCCATCACGATTTTCGCTATCACCCCAAGACGGTCATCGGCGCGACGTTCCTGTGGGCGTTCGAGCATCTCGGCATTCTTTCCTGGGTCGTGGAAATCTGGGCACCGATGCGCGAGGCCGGCATCGAGGGCTACAAGTACATCGACTGGTTCCGCGACCATCCGCCCGAAGACGACTTGAAGCTCATTCGATGGAGCGACGAGAAGCTGGGCGGCGCCGCGCACGCCGGGTGGCGGCCGTTCGACCATCCGCAACTCGGCAAGGTCGAACTGGGCGGCTGGGACCGCTTCAATGCGTTCTCCAATCCGCCGCCGCAATGCCTCGAGCGCGAGCTTGCACGCTTTCCCAAATGGCTGATCTGGCACGCGCTGATTTCGCCCAAGCTGGAACTGGTCCACGCGGGCGCGACGGACGCTGGCGGAGGCAACTACAAGGTCACGCTGGTCGTGCAGAACACCGGTTGGCTGCCGTCCTACGTTTCCAAGCGCGCGCTGGAGCGCAAGGTGGTCCGCGGACTTGTCGCGGAGATCGCGCTACCCTCCGGCGCATCGCTGGTGCAGGGCCTCCACCGCGTCGATGCAGGACAGCTGGAAGGCAGGGCCTACAAGCACACCGGCGTCTCGTTCTGGCCCGAGCCCAACGTGACCGACGATCGCGTCAAGATCGAATGGGTCGTCAAGGGCAAAGCGGGAGACGAGGTTGACATCGTCGCCCGGCACGAGCGCGCGGGGACGGTCCGCGCGGTGGTCAAACTCCGTTAGCACCGGCGCGGAGCAGCGCAGGAAAGGATCACCGATGAGTCCGAGCCCCATTGCCCGGCACGCCGCGCTTGCGGCGCTTTTGCCGGTACTGCTTGCAGCCTGCGTGACGCCGGAGGCCACTAAGGGCAGCGCGAGTGTCGATCGCATCGAGCACATCGTGGTCATCTACGCTGAGAACCGCAGCTTCGATAATCTCTACGGCTTGTTTCCTGGCGCCAACGGCATTGCCAATGCAACGCCGGCGCAATATACGCAGGTCGATCGCGACGGCGCACCGTTGCCGCATCTGCCTCCAGTATGGAAGGGCAAGGACGCCGATCCCGCGTTCCCCGTCGACCTTCCTAACAAACCTTTCCGCATCGACGCGCCGCCGGTCAATCTGCCTCTATCAGTCGCGACGCGGGACGTGATCCACAAGTTCTACCAGAACCAGGAGCAGGTCAACGGCGGTCGCAACGACCGCTTCGTTGCGGCCACGGATGCCGGCGCGCTGGCGATGGGCTATTACGATGGGTCGACGCTGCCGTTGTGGTCTCTGGCGAAACAATACGTACTAGCCGACAATTTTTTCATGGGCGCCTTCGGCGGCTCGTACCTCAATCACTTCTGGCTGATTTGCGCGTGCACGCCGCAGGACAAGGGCGCGCCTGCCGCGCTGTGGGCGCAGGTCGATGCGCGCGGCCGGCTCAAGACCAAGCCGGAATCCCCGCCGTCGGTATTGAACGGCGCACCGATTTTCTTTGATGGCGATGTGACGCCGGACGGATTTTCGGTGAATACGACGCAGCCGCCATGGCAGCCGTCGCGTGTGCCGCCGGCCAAGGATGGCGATCCGAGGGGGGCGGACCCGAAGCAGCACACGCTGCCGCCGCAGACCTTGACCACGATCGGCGATACGCTTACCGCGAAAGGCGTCACCTGGGCCTGGTATGCGGGCGCGTGGAATGCTGCAACCAAGGACGGCATGCAGCCGCCGCAGGCGCCGCGCAAAGTGATCGCGACGACGGCCAACGGGGCGCCGTACTTCGTCACGCATCACCAGCCGTTCAACTATTTCGCGCGCTTCGCGCCCGGGACGGTGGATCGCGAACGTCATCTGAAGGACTACTCGGACCTGGTGGCGGACATCGACCGGAATTCGCTGCCGCAAGTCGTCTTCTACAAGCCGCAGGGCACCCTGAACGAGCATCCCGGTTACGCGAACGTACTCAGCGGCGACGAGCACATCGCTGAGCTGGTCGCGAAAATCAAGGCGAGCCCATCGTGGGCCTCGACCGCCATTATCGTGACCTATGACGAGAATGGCGGCTTCTGGGATCACGTGCCGCCCCCGGCAGGAGACCGTTGGGGACCGGGCACGCGCATACCGACCATCATCATTTCTCCGCTGGCCAAGCGCGGCTACGTCGATCACACGCCGTACGACACGACGTCGATACTGAAGTTGATCACGCTGCGCTTCGGCCTGGCGCCGTTGCCCGGCGTGCGCGCAGGAGCGGGCGACCTGACCGCAGCGTTCCAGTAGCCGCGCAGTCAAAGGCAAATCGTGGCCAATCCTGTTGCTGCCGAGCGCGGACTCGCCGCTGTGCCGCGCGGCGTTTGGGTGCTCGGGCTCGTCAGCATGTGCATGGACCTCTCGTCGGAGCTGGTCCATTCGCTGCTGCCGCTGTACATGGCCACCGCGCTGGGCGCCAGCGTCTTCGTGATCGGCATCATCGAAGGCGTCGCCGAGGCGCTGGCGCTTATCGTCAAGCTGTTCTCCGGCGTGCTTTCCGACGCCTTCCGCAAGCGCAAACCGCTCGTTTTGTTCGGCTACGGTCTCGCCGCAGTCTCCAAGTTCGCGTTCCCGCTGGCGCCGACGCTGGCCTGGATCGTCGGCGCGCGCTTCGCCGATCGCGTGGGCAAGGGCATTCGTGGGGCGCCGCGCGATGCGCTGATCACCGACATCACGCCCGCGAATGCGCGGGGACGCAGCTTCGGCTTGCGCCAGGCGCTGGACACCGTCGGGGCGATTGGCGGACCGCTGATGGCAATTGGCGCGATGGCGTATTTCGCGGGCGACTTTCGCGCGGCGTTCTGGATTGCCGTGGTGCCGGCCATGCTCGCGGTCATGCTGATCGTCGTCGGCGTCGACGAACCGGACCGCATGGATGCGCGACCGGTGGATAGTCCCCGCCTGCGCCTCTCCGACATTCGCCGGCTGCCGCGCAGCTATGTCATCGTCGTCACCATCGCCGCCGTGTTGACGCTGGCTCGCTTTTCCGAGGCATTCCTCGTACTGCGCGCGCAAAACATCGGCTTTTCCGACGCGACCGCGCCGCTGGTGATGGTCGCGATGGCCGCCGTTTATGCGGCGACATCCTATCCGGCGGGTGCGCTGGCCGATCGGGGTCACGGTGCGCGCCTTTTGTCCTGCGGTCTGGCGGCGCTCGTCGCCGCGGATCTGGTGCTGGCCCACGCCGATAGCCGCTGGCTGGTGCTGGCGGGCGCGGCGCTGTGGGGACTGCACATGGGGTTGACCCAGGGTTTGCTGTCGGCGCTTGTCGCGGCCTCGGCGCCCGCGGATCTTCGCGGCACGGCATTCGGCGCCTTCAATCTGGTGTGCGGCATCGCGCTGCTGCTAGCCAGTGGTCTCGCCGGCTGGCTCTGGGATGCCGTTGGCCCGCGCTTCACGTTCTACGCGGGCGCGGCGTTCACGGTCGTCGCCTGGGCCGGCTTCTTGCGCTACGGGGCTCGCGCCGCGACGCTGCCGCGCGCGTGATCGTGCAATGCGTGCACGGCCGCGCGGGCCGGGCGAGTGTCATCCTGTGACGAGCGGTGCTTCGTCCATCGCGGCGATCTGCTCACGAAGTTCCAGGATGCGGTCCTGCCAGTAGCGCGGCGTGTTGAACCACGGGAATGCCGCGGGAAATGCCGGATCGTCCCAGCGCCGCGCGATCCACGCGGCGTAGTGAATGAGGCGCAGCGTGCGCAGCGCTTCAACAAGATGCAGTTCGCGCGGATCGAAATCGTGGAAATCCTCGTAACCCGCGAGTACGTCGGACAATTGCCGGGTCATCGACGCGCGGTCGCCGGAAAGGAGCATCCACAGATCCTGCACCGCGGGACCCATGCGCGCGTCGTCGAAGTCGACGAAATGGGGTCCGTCGGGTGTCCACAGTACGTTGCCTGCGTGGCAGTCTCCATGCAGGCGCAAGGACCTGACCGCGCCGGCGCGGTCAAAACAGTGGCGCACGCCGACAAGCGCCATTTCCGACACCGTCCGGTAGGCCTCGAGCAGATCGGGCGGGATGAAATCGTGCGCAAGCAGGTAGGCACGCGGTTCGTCGCCAAAGCTTGCGATATCCAGCGCAGGACGCGTCGCAAAGGGCGCGATGGCGCCGATCGCGTGCAGGCGCCCGATGAACCGGCCCATCCATTCGAGCGTGGCGGGGTCGTCCAGCTCAGGCGTGCGCCCGCCACACTTGGGATACACGGCAAAGCGGAAACCTTCGAACGGATGCAATGTCCTACCGTCGCTGGACCAGGGTGCGATCGCGGGAATCTCCCGCTCCGCCAGTTCCGCGACAAAAGCGTGCTCTTCGTTGATCTGCGCGTCGGTCCAGCGTAAGGGGCGGTAGAATTTAGCGACTACTGGAGCAGCGTCCTCGATACTGACGAGGTAGACGCGGTTTTCGTAGCTGTTGAGAGCGAGCAGGCGGCCATCGCCGCGCAAGCCAACGCTTTCGAGCGCATCGAGGATCCGGTCAGGCGTCAGGCTTGCATACGGCGGCGTGGCGGGATCGGACATGGCGCATTGTACGTGCCGATCCCGCCCAGCCTCGGCTGGGTCGCCGCGGCATGGATTGGCAGGAACCGGCGAATGTCGCGCCGCGAGCTAAGCAACGGAGACCGGGCAATGCCGCAGGATGAACCGCACGCTGTGACCGCAGGCAGCTACCTCTACTACCGGCACACGTTGCCTGTGCGCATCATGCATTGGATCAACGTGATCGCGCTGACGATCCTGTTCATGAGCGGCCTGCAGATTTTCAACGCGCACGCGCAGTTGTACTGGGGCAAGTCGTCCTATGACGGCACGCCGCCGCTGCTGACCATCAGTTCGCGGCAGGATGCCCAGGGCGTGGTCACGGGTTATGCGCGGGTGCTGGGTCGCGAGTTCAATACGACGGGTGTGCTCGGCGCCGCGCAGGCCGCCAATGGACGGTGGGTTCGCGCGGCGTTTCCATCGTGGCTGACGATCCCGGGCATGAAGTGGCTGTCGATGGCGCGCGCGTGGCACTTTTTTTTCGCCTGGATCTTCGTCCTGAACGGCATCGCGTTCGTCGCCTATGCGATCCTGAGCCGCCACTTCGCGCGCGACCTGGCGCCGACCCGGTCCGACTTGAAGGGCATCGGCGTGTCGATACGGGACCACCTGCGGTTCCGACACCCGGCGGGCGAGGCGGCCAAGCGTTACAACGTGCTGCAGAAGCTGGCCTACCTCGTCGTCATCTTTGTGCTGCTGCCGTTGGTCATCCTGATGGGAATGGCGATGTCGCCGTGGCTCAATTCGCTGATCCCCGGCTGGGTCGACATATTCGGCGGACGGCAGGCGGCGCGCACGATCCATTTCATCGCCGCGTGGCTGCTGGTCGCGTTCGTGCTTATCCATGTGTTCCAGGTGATCATCACAGGACTCTGGAACAACCTGCGATCGATGATCACGGGCCGGTACCGCGTGACGCCGGAGGCCGGTCATGGTTGAGCTCATCGGCGCACGCCGGCGTTTTCTCGGACGTGCGGCAGCCGCCACGTCGGCGCTGGTTCTTGCAGGCTGCGATCGCCTCTCCGGCAGCGAATGGTTCCCCAAGGTGCTCGGGTTCGCCGAGCGGTTGAACTACGCTGCGGCGCGTGCCATCGCGCCGCGCAAGGCGATGGCGCAGGAATTCGCGGAGTCGGATCGCTCCCCGCAGTTTCGCAGCAACGGCACGGCCAATCCGGGTACGGACGAGTATCGCGCGATGGCAGCCAATGGCTTCGCCGATTTTCGGCTGGCGGTGGCCGGCATGGTTGGCCAGCCGAAGAACTTCTCGCTTGCCGAACTGCGGGCGCTCCCGTCGCGCACACAGATTACGCGGCACGACTGCGTCGAAGGCTGGAGCGCGATCGCCAAGTGGAAGGGCGTGAAGCTCTCGGCAATCCTCGATGCCGTGCAACCGTCGGCCGGCGCGCGTTACGTGATGTTCTACTGCGCCGACCCGATGGAAGCGGACGGCACGGATTTCTACTACGAGAGCATCGACATGGACGACGCCTACCATGCGCAGACGATCCTCGCGTACGAAATGAACGACGCGCTGCTTCCAGTCGCGAACGGCGCGCCGCTCAGGCTCCGCGTCGAGCGCCAGCTGGGCTACAAGCACGCGAAGTACGTGACGGCGATTGCGCTGGTCGACAGCTTCGGCAATGTGGCCGGCGGCAAGGGCGGCTATTGGGAGGACAACGGCTACCAGTGGTATGCGGGGATCTGAGAAATGCCGTATCGCTGAATCGGTGTTTCCGTTGTACTAGGAAAAGACGCCATGCAGGAACCACTCGCCATCGTCGATGCCGTAGCGATGGTCGCGGTAGATCCACATGAGTTCGCCCTGCGGATTCTCGGCGACGAAATAATCGCGGCGCACGTCCTTGCCGTCCCACCAGCCGGATTCGATGCGCTCGGGGCCGTCTCTCAGGATCCACGGGCGCGTCTCGAAAAGGTGCGCGAGCGGCTGCGGCTCCGTCAACAGCCATAGCGGGCGCGGCGCGTCCGGAACAGGGCCGACAGCGCGTTCGGAATTCCTCGCCGGCCGACCGCCGCCCTGGCGCTTCGCGGCGGGCCTCGCGCCGCCGGCCGCCGATAGCGCGACATCGGTCATGGCCTGTTCCGGCCGGTGCTCGGCGTGCGGCGCGACACGGACCACGGCTTCCTCGCCCAGCCGCGCGCGCAGGCGATCGACCAGCGGCACCTCGACGGCCGCGGCCGCGTCCTCCGGCAGCAACCCGAGATTGCGGCCGGCCAGCGGCATCGTCCCTTCGCTCGTCAGCACGATCGACTCCACCGCCGCCGGTAGCGTCACGCGTGCGAGACGTTCGCGCAATACGCTGGTGAGATGCGCTGGGGTGCGCGCCGGCGCGCCGAGCGCAAATGACACCGCGGTGGGAGGCAAGCCGCGCTGCCGCAGGTAACGTTCGTGCGCGAGGGTCAGCTGCAGGCGAGTGACGCCCAATCCACGGGCGGTGAGCCAGGTCGCGAGTTCCTGCACGAGGCGGTTGACGCCGAAGCCGAGCGCTTCCGTGTCGTGCACGGGTGCGGGCAGGTCGAGCTTGGCTCTGAAGCGCGGCGGCGGCACGAACGGCGGGCGCGGATCGGCGACGCGGCCGAGAATGCGATCGATGATGCGCACCAGTTCGTCGCCGCCGCGGCGTGCCAGCCCGTCACGCGGCAGCGCCGCCGCCTGCCCGAACGTCGTGATGCCGGCATTCGCGAGCGTCGTGTGCAGCGCGTCGTCGAGATCGACCAGCGTCAACGGCAATGGTGCGAGCAGCCCGGGTAGTTGCGCGACGGACGTGACGGGCTGCGTGTGGCCAGCGCGGGCAAGGAGCAGCGCGGCGCCGGGCGTCGGCGCCAATCCGAGCCGGGCGATGTACCCCCGATCATGTGCGCCGCGTTGAAGTCGTGCCGCGAGTTGCGGCAAGCCGCTGAACAGGCGCAGGCTGCCGCCGATCTCGGCGACCACGGCGTCGGGAGGCGCCAGCCCCGCGCTGGGCGTGAACGTCAGCGCCCACGTCGCGAGTTGCGCGAGCGCGCGCGTTTCGCTGTCGGCATCGCGATCGCGGGAATGCAGTTCCGGCGCGAACGCGAGCGCCGCGGAAATCAGCTGTCCGGGGCGGATGCCGGTTTCGTGCGCTGCCGCGTTGGCGGCAACGACGCGCGGATAGTGCCCGCCGCTGCTGACGACGAACGGATGCGCGGCATCAGCCGGGGTTTGCGCGCGAGCGAAGACGTCGAGCGGCAGCGAAGGGAAGATGAGGCAGGCCCAGAGCATGGTGGTCACGGAAATTCGCGCGTCGCGGAAGCGCTTGCGTCGCCATTCCGCGTCAAGCCCGGGACGCAGTGCCCCAGATTGCGGCTTCCGAATAACCCAGCGCCGCGAGTTCCGGCGCGCGCAGGTGGGCCTCGTTGGCGCAGAAGAACTCATCCAGCTGCGGCGGCTTGACGTGCGTGCCGGCCAGCATGGCGTGGGCCTGCCCGCGATGGTGGATCTGGTGCTGGAAGAGATGCGCGAGGAAACGCGTGACGGTCTCGTGCACGACTCCCTTGCTGCGCGGGACAGCGACCGGCAATTCGAGTTGTGCCTCGGTGAGCGTGGCGCACGCGTCGACCAGCCGGCGGTCGACATCGCGCTGCGCGGTGTGCAGCTCGCGGCAGATGGCGAACGGTTCCTCCGGTTCGTAGAAACGTCCTGGATCGGGGTTGACCGGCTGGCCGCGGATAAAGCGTTCGAACGCGTCGACGTAATACCAATCGACGGTGAGGTTGTGGTTGAGCGTGGCCTTGAGCGAGGGAAAGAAGCTGACGCGCGGCGCCACGAAATCTTCCTGCGACAGCTGGCCGCACGCGGTCAGCAGCCGCTGGTTGGCCCACGCGTTGTTGTACGCCATGGTGGTGAAATGGTGGGCGAGGCCGCCCGTTGCGATAGTCATCGTCTGTCCTCTTGTCATTGCGTGCCGGATTTGAGGCGCGGTGTTGCCGCGGACGGTGGCGGAAGGGCGGAGGCGGGCATGCACCCGGGCCTGCCGACGTCGATCAGCACCGGCGCCGGCAGTTCCGCTCCGCGGCGTTTCAACACGCGCACGGCAAGGTGACTTCCGTGCGGCGACAGCGCGAGGCGCAGCGGCGCGGCGGTCGCGCTGCCGCGCTGACCCGGCTGCCGCCACAGCATGCCCCACGTGCGGCCTTCGCGTGCCGCGACCTGCAGCCGGCGCAACGCGCGTTCGTCGTGCGTCGGCAGCCACGCGAACGCGGCGCCGCACTCGGGAGCGCGCAGCGCCTGGTCGAAGGCCCACAGCGCGTCCTTCGGATCGCGGCAGTGCACGACATGCAGCCGCGCGAGATCGAGGCCGGCCATGGCGAGCGCCGGGGCGTAAGGGCGGTGCGGCGGCGCGATCCACACCACGTCGCGCCCCTGCGCCTGCACGCGCGCGAGCGCGGGCATCGTGAGACGGATCTCTCCGATGCCCTCGCGTTCCAGCAGCATTTCCGTCAGCGCGCCCTGTGGCCAGCCGCGCCCGGGCAGCGCGGCATCCAGCAGCGCAAAGCCGGAAGACAACGCCGAGGGCTCCGGCGCGCAATCGTCGCCACGCCAGATCGCCGGATGCGCGAGCAGCGCGGCGACGGTGGCAGATGAGGTGGAGGGCGGGGAAACCAAGGAAGCGGCGGTCATCGCGCGTGGCATTGCAATGCGGGCATCAGAAGCCGGGGGCGGGCTGCCAGAGGTGGAAGGGCACGCCCTGATCGTCGCGGCACAGGCAGCCCAATCCGCTTTCCGATTGCGTGATCTCCTCCGCCTTGCCGCCTTGCGCCCGTACCTTGGCCACTACGCCGCGGATGTCGTCGACGCGATAGTACGCGCGCACGACGCCTTCCTTCTGGTCGTGGCTGACGAGGCCGCCCGCCAACGCCGTGTTGTTGATGTGGCGATAAGGATGCGAAGCGGGCGACGAGTCGAACGTCCAGCCGAACACGCCGCCATAGAACGTGGCGCCCTTGTCTACATCCGGCACGCAGAGCGTGAAGTAACCGATCTCGACAGGCATGGCGTCCCTTTCGCGGAAAGTGAGTAGGGTCAGGTCGAAGGCGGCCAGTGGCGCGCGAAGACGGGCGCCACGCGCGGCTCGCTCTCGATGCGCGCCAGCAGCGCGCTGAAAGCCGGACGCGCCGTGGCCAGATGCTTGCGCGACCCGGACCATTTCGAGACCACCGCGGTCAGCAGGTCGAGCGCGCCGAGTTGCGCACCGCCTAAGAACGGTCGCGCGGGAAACGTGTCGGCGAAAATTTCCCACAGGTGATGCAGGCGCTGCGTGGCCCCGGTCTTGATGCGTTTGTTCGTCTTCTCGTCGGGCTCGGCACACCAGCGTTCCGGGTAATCGATGAGACCGATCGCGGCATAGCAATTGGCTGCGACGTACACAAGCCCGCGCAGGGTTTGTGCGCGCGCCGTGGCGTCCGCGGGCAGCAATCCGCTGGCCGGATGCGCGAGGCCCAGGTGGATCAGGATGGCGGCGCTTTCGGTCAGCACCGAACCGTCCGGCAGCAGCAACGTCGGAATCTGGGCCAGCGGGTTGACGCGCGTGAGTTCGTCGAGCCCCGGGCCCGGCTCCCACGACGCCGCGTCGACGATCCTGAATTCGATGCCGGCCACCGTGAGCGCGGCTTCGGCGGACGCCGACCCCGATCCTTTGCTGCCGAACAGCGTGTACATGACGGACTCCTCGAGCGATCAGGCGGTGGCCGTGGGCTTCATCATTTCCTTCATGCGGCGATCCATTTCCTCCGGCGCCACGTCCTCGACGTGCGTGCCGATCGACCACACATGGCCGAACGGATCGGCCAGCGTGCCGGTGCGATCGCCGTAGAACTGGTTGGCCACCGGGCGCTTGACCGTGCCACCGGCGGCAATCGCGCGCGCAAAGGCCGCGTCGACATCCGGCACATAGACCATGAAGCTCACCGCCGTGCCGCCCAGCGTCAGCGGGTCGGGATAGTCGCTCATGCCCTCGGCCAGCATGACCGGCGAATTGCCGATCTTGATTTCCGCGTGGGCGATCTTGCCGTCGGGACCATCGAGGCGAAACAGTTCGACCGCACCGAGCGCGCGCTGGTAGAAGTCGATCGCTTTCTTGGCATCGCGGACGATGATGTAGGGCGTGACGCTGGCGTAACCGGGAGGAATGGGTGCAACGGCCATGGCAATCTCCTGAGTTGAAAATACGGTGGGCCTGCGAGAAAAAAATCCGGACGCCAAGCGTTTCCAGGCAGGAAACGTTTAGCTTCGGCTAAGTCTCCGACAGGAATTCATGGTGCCTTTAGCGCAGGGTTTCAGCGAACTGAGGCGGTCGAGAAATGCGGGTTCTCGATGATCGCGAACGTGTTGCCGAACGGGTCGCTGACGGACGCGACCTTGATGCCTTCGCCGACATCGTGCGGTGCTTCCCGCACGGTGGCGCCCGCCGCCTGCAATTGCGCGAACGCGGCGGCCGCATCGGCGACACCCCAGTACGCGATGGATCCATCAGGACCGGGCGTGCCGTCGGGGATCAAGCCCAATTCAAAACCGCCGACGTTGAAGCCCACGTAGAACGGCTGGTCGAAGTAGGGCGCCACACCCAGCACGCCGGCGTACCACGCCTTGCCGCGGGCCAAATCGGTGACGGGATAGATCACGGTGCGCAGGCCGAGAATCATGACGAGACTCCTCATTCAACCTTTGCGGATTGCGGCTTCTGCCCCGGCAGCCAGTACGGCGTGCCGTCCTTGTGCGCAGGAAAGTAGCCATCCTCGCGGTCGACCCACATCAGGTCGTCGTCAGGATAAAAGCCGTTGTCGCCGGGAATGCGCGCGCCCAGGATCAGGTAGCGCGCCGGCCGCTCGGAGCGGTTGACGAAGTGGTGACCGTCGCGCACGCCTGCCTTGAAGCCGACGCACATGCCCGCCGTCATCGTCGTCTCGCCCGCGTTCATGCGCAGCACGAGCTCGCCTTCGAGCAGGTAGAGGAACTCGTCCTCGAGCGTGTGCCAGTGCCGCAGCGCCGATTGCCCGCCGGGCTGCAGCGTTTCCAGGCTGAGTCCGAAGTTGGTCAGGCCGAACAGGTCGCCCAGGCGCTTCCATTCGCATTGGCCCATACGGGACTGGAACGGCTCGGGATAGCCGCCACCCGACTCGGCCGGCAGCGAATCGGCGTGGACAGGTGCGGTTCTGATTTCAGCCATGAGCTTTTCCTCAATTGTCCTGCGGTTCAAACAATTCGACCGGGTTGCCGGAAGGATCATCGACCAGGATCTGCCGTCCGCCGGGGCCGCTCACCGCGTCGTTGCGGAAATGCGTGCCGGCGGCGCGCAGCGCGGCGACGGTTGCATCGAGATTGTCCACGGCGAGCACCAGCCGGTTCCAGCCGCCGGGCACCGGTTGCGCACCGTCGGGCATGGGCCGCGCCGCGGACGTGCCCGGTCCGGACAGCCACAGCGTCAAGTCATCACGGCGGACCATCGCGAACGGCGGACCCCAGCGCTCGACCAACTCGAAGCCCAGCGCGCCGACGTAGAAAGCGAGCGCGGCGTCGACATCGTTGACCAGATAGCGGACGTTGGCCATGCGCAAATCTCCCGCAACGACTTAGAACGAACGGCTGGCGCGGATCAGCCCCACCGCGATGCCCTCGATGGCGAAGGGCGTGGCCTTGGGGTCGACGACGATCGGCGGAAACGCCGGATTTTCCGCCACCAGCGAGATTTCGCGCCCGCGGCGTTTCAGGCGTTTGACGGTCACTTCCTCGCCCAGGCGCGCCACCACGATCTGCCCGCTGCGCGCGTCGGAGCTCTTGTGCACGACGAGCAGGTCACCGTCCAGGATGCCGATATCCTGCATGCTGCTGCCGCGCACGCGCAACAGGTAGTCGGCGTGCGGCTCGAACAGCGTGGCGTCGATGCGGTACTGCGCCTCGATGTGCTCGGCGGCCAGGATGGGGCTGCCCGCCGCCACCCGACCCACCAGCGGCAAGGTTCCCTGGATGGGCACGCCGGGGATGTCCTTCAGGCGCAGGCCGCGCGCCGCGCCCGGCGTGATTTCCAGCGCGCCCTTCTTGGCCAGCGCCTGCAGGTGGTCCTCCGCCGAGCTGGCGGTGGAAAACCCCAGGCCCGTCGCGATTTCCGCGCGTGTGGGCGGCATTCCCATCGCCTCGATGTGGCCGCGGATCCAATCCAGGATCTGCTGCTGCCGGGCGGTGAGGCGCGGCGGCGCGACCAACGCGTCGGTGCCGGAGGCGGGCAGGTGGGCGTTCATTTTGCGAAACACGGGGCGGGGAGGCATGGTTACCGTATGGATATGCGGTACACGCATTATAGACGGTGGAATGATCCCGTCAAGGGGGTGCGCGTCGCCCGTCAATTTTGACCCGCGCCCGGCACGCTCCTATAGTGTGCAAATGGCCGCAGCCTGCCGCGGCCGGTGCCAAGGACTGCATCCAACGTGAAGGCGCTCGTGTTCCTGCTGGTGTTGCCCGTAATCATCGGGTTTGCCTCCGAGATGGTCTTTCGCGACGCGAGGCGGGCCTCGTTCGCCGCGGCCGTGGGTTCCGCGCTGGTTGTCTTCCTCGGCGTCTTCGTCTTCGACCCCGCGGGAACCTGGAACTGGATTGCCGCGCTGCTGGTGTCGCCGCTGCCGATGGCCCTGGGTGTGGTCACGGTGCTGTACTGCTACGGGCGGCTGCAGATGCGCAAGCCTGGCCGCCACCATGGCGCGTGACGCGCCGGCGTCGCCCGCAATCGTCCTCGAAACCGAACGGCTCATCCTGCGCCGGCTCACCGTCGACGACGCCCCGTTCATCCTCGAACTCCTGAATGATCCTGACTGGCTGAAGTTCATCGGCGACAAGGGTGTGCGTACGCTCGACGCCGCCCGCGACTATCTGCGCAAAGGCCCCATCGCCATGTACGAGCGCCATGGCTTCGGCCTCTACCTGGTGGAATTGAAAGCGGGCCTGATTCCGATCGGCATGTGCGGACTGATCAAGCGGGACTCGCTCGTGGATGTGGATATCGGCTTCGCCTTTCTTCCGGCCCACCGGGGCCAAGGATATGCGCACGAATCGAATGCGGCGGTGCTCGCGCACGGCAAGCGCGACTTCGGGTTGAAGCGCATCGTGGCCATCGCATCGCCCGGCAACGCGAAGTCCATCGCTCTGCTGGAAAAATCGGGAATGCGAATGGAAAAAACGGTTAAGCTCGATGGCGACGACCACGACGTCGTGCTGTACGCGATCGTCCTCTGACGCGAATTTCACCGGGAGCCGGCGAACACATGAACGACGAGAAGATTCGAGTGCGCGTCACCGAGAGCGGACAGTTCCTGGACGTCGTCGTGCTGAACAAGCGCGCCGACCGCATCGAAGTCGTCCTGGGCGAGGGTGTCCACAGCGTGCGGTGCGCGTTGACGCCGACGCGCAATGCGCAAGCCTACGTCGGCAACGCTCTGGGACGCGAGATCGTCTACGAACGCCCGCGCGCCACGGTGCAGGCGGATATCGACCGCGTCAATCCGGCGCTGCGCGATTCCGGCCGGCGCTGAACGCTACTCGATCACTTCGTCGGCCTGCAGAAGGACTGTGGCCGGAATCGTCACGCCCAGCGCTTTCGCTGCCTTCTTGCTGATTACCAACTCGAATTTTGTCGGCTGTTCGATGGCGAGATCGCCGGGCTTGGCGCCTTTGAGGATCTTGTCCACGTAATCGGCGGCGCGCCGGTGCAGCTGGCGCATATCCGGGCCGTAGGACATGAGGCCACCCATCTCGACGAAATACCGGTCCTCGAAGAGCGCCGGGATCTTCAATTTGTTGGCCCGCTCCGCGATCACGCGCGCCTCGGACGCGAGAAGCGAATCGCCGCTGTTGAGCAGCGACTGCGTCCCGTCCCAGCCGATGGCATCGAGCTTGACCGTAAGCTCGTCGCGCGATCGGACTTCGTCCGACTGGAACTTGAGGCCGACGCGCGCTGCGGCCTCCTGCATCGTCTTGACCTCCGGTGTATTGTCCGGGCGCGACGGATTCCACAGCACGGTGGTCTGAGTCAGTTTCGGAAACGTCTGCTTCAGGAGGTCGACGCGCTTGGCCGAAAGCGGAAGGCTCATCGCCGAAACTCCGGTGACGTTGCCGCCGGGGTGCGACATGGACTGGGCGAGACCGGCCTTCACCGGATCGCCGGTGGCCGCCACGACGATGGGAATGGTCGTCGTGAATTTCTTCGCCGACAGCGCTTCGGGCGTACACATCGCAACGATGATGTCGACCTTGTCGCGCACCAGCCTTTCCATGATCGCATCGAGTTTGGGACCGCTGCCGCCGGCGTCTATGTACTCGGATTGCATGGTCTTGCCCTCGACATAGCCCAGCTCGGCCATGCGCTCGCGGTAGGCATCGGCGTAAGGGGCCGACGGTCCCTGGCCAAACATCCAGACGTAGGCAATGCGCGGGACCTTCGTTGCCTGTTGCGCGGGCGCCGGCGACGACGCCACGGAGAGGGCAATCGCTACAATTGCGATCAACACCCGAACGGCAGTTTGCATAGTTCTCTCAATGGGTTGGAACGACTGACCGGCAGTCTACCCTTCCCCCCGCGATGGCGATAGCAAGGAGTCCGCACCATGCCCGACATCATTACCGAGCGCAGGACTGCCCAGGTCGACGGTGAATTCGTCGTCTTCCTGATCGGCATGCGGATCAACCGCCTATGGAAAATCCACAAGTGGCTACCCGTTGCCATGGCCATGCCACGGATGCTGCGCGAGCTGCAGGCGGATCCCGACTCGGGGCTGCTCGGCTTCCAGTCATGGTTCGGCAATCCGAACGTGTTCGTGCAGTACTGGCGTTCCTTTGAACACCTCGAGCGGTACGCCAAAGATGCGACGCATGCGCACCGTCCGGCCTGGGCGATGTTCAACCGCACGGTCGCCAGCAACGGCGACGTCGGGATATGGCACGAGACGTATCGCGTCCGTCCGGGCGACTTCGAATGCGTCTACAACAACATGCCTGCGTTCGGCCTGGCGGCGGCGACGCGGAGCGTTGCCGCTTCCGGCCAGCGCGAATCGGCCCGCGGACGAATGGACGCGCGGCCTTCCTGACCGGCAGCGGGTCACTCCCGCTGCGCCGGATACTGCACGACTTTTGCCATCGCGCGCTCGAAGGCATCGCGCGGTGAAAGCATGCGCTGCTGCCGCACCGAAATGAGCGGATAGTGCCGCAGCGCAGCCAGGCGATCGTTGACTTCCGCGCATGCCGCGGCACAGGAAACCCAGAGCGCCGGATCGATCCTGCGCAGATCGTAGGCGCCGGAATGGCTGCGCAGCGTCTTGCGGCCGCGCTTGTCGCTGTACTCGTGGAAATACGACATCGCAAGTTCGCGCAGTGTCCGATACACGGGATCGCGAAAGCGCAACACGGCGCCGTTGGTCTTGGAAATCGCACCCCATGCGCCGCCGCGGCGGAACAGCGCGACCACATGTGGAAAATCGCTGGGCGAACAGTCCATGTGCATCACCAGGGGTGGCTCTGCGTGCAGCCACAACGCGCAGGCCGCGACGAATGCGCCTTCGATGCAATGGGCGCGGCGCTGGCGCAGCACTTCGCGCACGGAGAGTATCGTTTCACCGCCGAGCTCGTGATTGGCCGGGATGGCGTTGACGTACGCCTGAATTTTCTGCGGCGTGGAAAGCCGGTCGAGTGTGGCGAACTCGCGACGCGTGAGGCATAGTTCCTCGCGCCGGGCGCGCTGACGGAAAGGGGCGGCCATGGGCATGACGGGTGACTTGCGGCTATTATCCGCACAAATGCGCCCGCCGCCGCATCCTGTTCATCCGGCGCGGTCGGCCCTCGACCGATGAATGCCTGACTTTTGCCGTCTCGCGACGCGCGCTACGCGCACCCCATCGCTTTCCTGTTCCTCATCCTGCCCTTCGGCGCGACGAGCGGATACCTCACGGTGGCGGTCGGGTACCGGTTGTCGCAGGCCGGCCTTGGCGTGGACCAGATTGCCCAGTTGGTGGCTGTGGCATTCATCCCGCAGACCTGGAAATTCCTGTGGGCGCCCGTGGTCGACACCACGTTGAAGCGGAAGACGTGGTACGTGCTGAGTGCCGTGCTCACCGCCGCCGGAATCTTCTTCACCGGCGCATTGCCCGCGTCGGCGCAGTCGATGCCCGCGCTCTATGTCGTGGTGCTGCTGGCCAATGTGGCGGTCACGTTCCTGGCCATGTCCGTCGAGAGCCTCATGGTGTACTGCACGCGGCCCACGCAGCTGGGCAGGGCCAGCGGCTGGTTCCAGGCGGGCAACCTGGGTGGACAGGGATTGGGCGGAGGCGCGGGACTGTGGATGGCGCAGACGTTGCCGGACGCGTGGATGGGTGCCGCCGTACTCGCCCTGGCGTGCGCGCTATGCAGCGGCGCGTTGCTGCTGCTCCGCGAGCCGCCGTCTCTGGCGCGCAGCGGGAGTTACATGCGCGATCTGCGCATTGTCCTCAACGACCTGTGGCTAGTGGCGCGATCGCGAGCTGGGGTCCTTGCACTTCTGATCGTCTTCCTTCCCATCGGAACCGGTGCTGCGTCCAACCTTTGGGCGGCGGTGGCCGATGACTGGCATGCATCGGCGAACACGGTGGCGCTGGTCACCGGCGTGGCGGGCGGGGTCGTGTCGATGGCGGGTTGCCTGATCGGCGGCTACCTGAGCGACCGCATGAATCGCAAATCGGCGTACATGCTGTACGGCGCACTGCAGGCGGCCTGCGCCGTCGCCATGGCGTTGTCCCCGCGCACGGAGACGATGTACATCGCGTTCACGATGACCTACGCGCTGATCACGGGGTTGACCTACGCCGGATTCTCCGCGGTCGTGCTCGAAGCCATCGGGCTCGGCGCTGCCGCGACCAAGTACACCGTCTTCGCTTCGCTGTCCAACATGCCCATCGCGTATATGACGGTCATCGAGGGATGGGCACAGGCGCGCTGGAACGTCGGCGGCATGCTCCTGGCAGAGGCGTTCTTTGCATCGGCCGGCCTGCTGGTTTTCATCGCGGCATCAGCGCTGGCTCGACGCAGGTGGGCAACGGCCTGACGCGTACCCACGAGATCAGGCCGGCAGCCGCGCCACGTCGACCCACGTTCCTTTCGCCTGCGACTGGACGCATGCTTCGATGAAGGCCATCGTGTGCGCGCCGTCCTCGATGCGAGGATAGGAAAAGGCAGGTACCGCATCTCCCAGCGAGCGCGCCATGCGCTCCTGCGCCACTTCGGCATAGATATTGGCGAACGCCTCACGCAACCCTTCCGGATGGCCGCGCGGCGTACGTCCGGCCGCGATGATGTCGGCAGGCAGGAACGTATCGCCGCGACCGTAGATCCTCGCCGGTTCGCCCTGCAGCGCGACGCGCAGGTAGCTCGGTTCGCGATGCGACCAATCGAGCATTCCCTTCTCGCCGTAGATCCGCAGCCGGATGTCGTTCTCTCCGCCGGCGGCCGCCTGCGTGACCGTGAACGTTCCCCGCGCCCCGCCATGGAATCCGATCAGCGCCGACACGTAGTCGACCACCTTGCGGCCGGGGACGAGCGCACCTACGTCCGCCACCACGCGGGCAACTTCGAGAACCGCGGCAAAGCACGCAAGGTGTTGTGCGTGACATCCGATGGCGCTCAACACCAGCGCCATCCCGCTTCGCTGTGGATCGAGTATCCAGCGGAAGCGATTGTTTTGCGGACCATCCTCGACCCGGGTCGCGAGCCCGCTCTGTATGTATTCGACTTGCACCAGGTGGATCTGCCCCAGGTCACCGTTGCGAATCAGCGCGCGCGCATAGCGGGTCATCGGGTACGCGGCGTAGGCGTGCGCGACCGCGAACAGGCGGCCGTTTTTCCGGGCGCGCGCCACGAGATCGCATGCCTGCGCGAAATCGTGCGTCACCGGCTTGTCGCCGACCACATCGAGCCCGGCGTCCAGTGCCGCCGCCGCAAAAGCATAGTGCGTGTCGTTGGGCGTCATGATCGCCACGGCCTCGATGCCGTCGGGACGTAGCTTTTCCTGCGCCAGCATGTCGGCCACGTTGCCATAGCTGCGCTCGGTGTCGAATCCCATTGCCGCGCCGGCCGTGCGGGACCGGCCGGGATCGCTGGAAAATACGCCCGCAACTGCACGCCACCAACCGTCCATTTCCGCAGCACCGCGGTGCATGCGACCGATCCACGCATCCGGCCCGCCGCCGATGATGCCCAGCCGCAAGGGCCGCCCGAATCGTTCCTTCAATCCCGACATGTTCTCTCTCCCGGTAAGTCGTTGCGCGTCTCGATGCAATCGGAAAGCGTAGCACGCCGCGAATTGGCGTTTGCGCCCGCGCAACGTGTGCCACAAACGCTCTTGACGACACGTCCTATCAGGAGTCTTATCAGAACCTGTCTCTCTCGCTCAAGGAGCCCCGTCATGGCCAGAAAAAGCCCCGCTGCAGCCAAGCCCGCCGCAAAGAAACGCGCCACCCGCAAGCCGGCGGCCAAGGCCGCGCGCAAGGCGGCCCCGAAGGCCGCTCCGCGCGCGCCGTCCTTCGCCGCCTATTCGCCGGCGTCGCTGCCCGGCATGGGTGACATGGCCAAGATGGCCAAGCTGATGACGCCCGAGCAGGCGATCGATCTGTACAAGGCCAACACCCGAATGGCTCTCGACATCATCAACGCGGCAATCGAGGGCACGGCCAAGGTGCGCAGGCTGCAGTTCGAGGGCGAGGAGCAGGCGCGGGCGATGGGTCACAAGGCCGCGCGACACGCCGCGGAAGCCGGCAGTCCCAACGCACTGATGGCGGCGGGCCAGAGCGTCTCGCAGGAAGCCGTCGAAAGCGCAATGCGTTACTGGGGGCAGATGTTCGAACTCGTCGTCGAGGTGCAGAAGCGCCTGTTCACGCTGATGGAGGGCCAGATGGCCGGCGTCCCCGGAGTCAAGGAAGCCAAGGCGGCAATGGCGATGATGCCGGACATGCGGCAGGCGCAGAACGTGATCAATGCGTTGCAGGGCGTGGTGTCGTCCGGTGGCAACGCGTTCGAATCGATGCAGAAGGTGATGGGCGACTTCGCCAAGTACATGCCGGGCCAGAAGCGCTGACCTCTGATCCTGGTTGCCTGTAGCCGACCTCGCGGCGACTCCGGCGTTGCCCGCGCGTCCTGCGCGGACGATGCGCTGGCTGTCGTGACGGGGCTTAGGTCGGTAAATCGTTCCCAAACAAGAACGTCACCGCGCGGCGGGGTGTGCGCGCTCCGGCGTCGTCGCAATCTACCCGTTGCCGTGTTGCGTGATCGTCACGTCCGAATGCGGGATCAGCCGCTTTTCTGCGCGGCGCGCGGCGCGGTCCTGGTCACCGGAAATTCTCATGAACGCCAGCCCGACCAACAGGACCAATCCCCATCCGACCAGCACCAGCATGATCAAATTCAGATCCATTGCACCCCCCAAAGGCCAAGGTACCACGCGTGCAGTCTGTCGCTGCATCATCGCCACAGGACTCAGTCTACATGAACACACTGACGCCCTTTGTTCCGGCATGGTACACCATCACTATGATTATTCGGACCTTTTCACGTTCGGCAAATGATCCTCAGCATCGCCCAGCGAACGTCGGTGCGGGGTCGGATCTTGAACACTGAAGCAAATGTCCTGCTGGGGACAGTGGTCGTTGGCGTCGGCGCAACGCTGTTCATGGATGTTTGGGCAATGCTGCTGCAGCGAGCGTTCAATGTTCCGTCGGCCAACTATAGCCTGGTAGGGCGCTGGTTTTGCCACATGCAAGATGGCAAGTTCATGCATGCGAATATCGCTGACGCTTCGAAAAAGGGTTCGGAGTGCGTTGTGGGTTGGGTCGCCCACTACGTGATTGGTACCATGTACGCGCTCGTGTTCGTCGCGTGGATGTCAGGCAGTTGGCTCGCGCGGCCCACATTTTTGCCGGCGGTGCTATTCGGGCTAGGCAGCGTGCTAGTGCCGTACCTGCTCATGCAACCTATGTTCGGACTCGGCATTGCCGCGTCGAAAGCGCCCCGGCCGATGCAGGCCAGGTTGCGAAGCATCGTGGCGCATGCAATTTTTGGAGTCGGACTTTATGTAAGTGCTGTTGGCGTGAGTTACGTGCTGCCGATCGATGTCTAATTGCCTGTCAACCATGGCCTTGATCGACCACATCATCGTGAAAGTCAACGACCTGAAGGCGAGCGTCGCGTTCTACACGGACGTGTTGGGGTTCGCGAACGAGGGGACGGACGGCCCTTTCACGATGATCAGGGTCGGCCCAAACTGCCAACTCCAGTTAGCGCCCTGGGGCACCACAGGATTTGAACACTATGCGTTTGCCGTATCACGGAAGGAATTCGATCAAATCCTCGGCCGTATCAAGGAGGCGGGAATCGATCATGGTCCAACGTTCGATTCCGTTGGATCCAATAGCGGACCTGGCGAAGAGTCCGGGGCTAGAGGCCGTGCGCCGACGCTTTATTTCAATGGATCCGAGCAAGCACCTACTCGAGATCAGGTCATATGACGCGTAAGCCGGTTAAACGTGGCTAATATTCTCGTCGGCGTCTTCGCAATATTTTTGTGCCTCATCAATGCCGCGGTGTGGACATTGGTGTCGGACAAACCGCTCGTGAGTATCGGTTGGCTTCTGGCGGCGGTGGCCTGCGTGTGGCTGCAGAAATGGTCGCGCGGATAGCTTTCTCGATACGAGCGACGCGTCCAGGATGGCGGGGGCCAAACGTCACCGTCGACATTAGCAGCCGGTGGCAACACGATAGTCCTCGCTTAATGTGTGTAGCCGTTTCTGTTGCCGTTCATCCTGCTCGCGCGACACCTGAAATGCGGCGAACGCGCCGAATCCGACCATCGCACCTAGGGAAAAAGCGAGATATATCCATAGGATGCTCATGGAAATCTCCCGTGGGTTGTGACGACTGTATTAGGCTCCGGCGGCATGCGATACACAAGTTAGCGCGGTCGCGGGTGTCAGTCGGACATACGCGCCGTGTTCCGTAGGAGGATGCGAAGGGCGCGTTGAATGTGTTGCCGCCCGGGGCCGGAGCCTGACTTCATACGGCAGCCAGGCAAGGAGTTTGCGGGCGCTGCAATTGCGGGGAAGCGTTGCTAGCGTAGGACATTTCCGACAACAGGTTTGGTCGCGGGATTACTTGACGCGCAAAACCGGCATCGCGAAAATTCCGCCCGTTCTTGGTCTTTTGGATGCCCGAGCTCTTTGGGCGATTAGGCGATGCGTTAGCTACTGGGAAGCGGAGGCTATTAATGAATGAATCGAGGAAGGCGGAGCCCGATTTCGACGTAATCGCCAAGGCCGAACGTTTCCTTAATAGCGTGCTGGGCTATCAGGCCGCTATTGCCGTGCATCAGCTAAGGGACGACCTCGGCCTCGATGTGGAGGAGCTTACCCTGACAGTCGCGCCCACTTCGCAGGAGGCGGTAGGGGTCTATCGCGTGATCTGCACGATCGTGCGAGCGAATGTGCCGGAGCCCATCGTCCTAGAGGTACTTGTCGACCCTGAAACAGCGGTCCTAAGTGCCGAGAGAGTCGGAGATCGAAGCGTCCCGCTTCTTGTCAAGCCGGCGCTACAAGCCGTTCCGCGCAAGAAATAATCTACGCAACGACCGCCACGGGTATTGCGACCATCCTCGGCCCGCTACATAGCGGTGGCCGGATGCGTTGACATTTACCATTTCGATTTGTGTTGCTTCGAATCGAGCCGTGCTTGGTAGGCACCCTGTAACAGAACAAGGTGTCGTCGGCAGCACGGCGAGCAGCTCGCGCGCCTTCTAATACAGTCATTTCCATCTCCTCTTTTTCTCGCCGCCGGTCATGGCGTATCGGTAGACCGGCGGGCGCCATGGGTCCAAGCTTGCATTCGGGCCAGCGAACGTGGCTGGCGCCCTGCGCGCTGGCTAGAGTTGGTGGCGGCGCCGGGGTGAAGTGAATTGGTCCAGGCATTGCGCAAACCTTCAGCACGGCGGCGGAAGCGAGCGCGCAGCCAGGGGACCCGTGGCAAATCCAATTCATTTCCAACAGTTGGAGGGGGCTTACCCCGGCCTTGCCAACTACCTAGTACAGAATCCCGGCGTACTTCTCGATGAGCTTCGATTCTTCGCCTTGGAAGAGCCTCGCTGGTGCCCGGGGCCGGACTTGAACCGGCAAGGCCTTGCGGCCGAGGGATTTTAAGTCCCTTGTGTTTACCAGTTTCACCACCCGGGCACGGCGATGATTGTACGCATTCGCGCTGCAGCGGGTGGCGACGAGAGGCCGATTGCGAAGGTCAGTGCTGAACTACTTCGACCTCGATTTCAGGCCGGGTTTCGTGACGGGCGCTTTGGATTCGGTGATGCGTCCCATGACTGTGGTTGGGTCGTCATCGGTGCGCATCTCCGAACGCTGCGATTTGACCGGCGCGAAACTGCGCGGACCCGTTTTCGCATTCTGCGCGCGGCGTTTCTTTTGCCGTTGCAGCACGCGCCGCCGGGTAATCCGGCGCATGGCATACAGCAAGCACGCGAGGGCAAGAATGAGGGGTACGGCTATGGAAAGGGAAAGGTTCATAATCTGCGAGTTTGCCTCGTCGCACCGGCCTGGCGCAAGCCTCGTCTGACCTGGCGTCGACGGACGGCGACCGGCGGCGCCCGATTTGTACCGCACACACATTGACATTGGTCAATTTCGCGTCAAAACTAAACGTGTGAAATGAGTGAGCAGTCTCGGTGCCGGGCGTGGCGGCCGGCACGGCACGGATTGCTGCAGACTTCGTAGTCAACGAGGGAGATGACCATGTCGCGAACAGTTCTGGTGCTTGCCCTGCTGGCCATCACTGTAGCGGCACCGAGTGCCTATGCGCAGACCACCCCCGCGGGTGCTGCTGCGCCGACAGCAAACGCCGTCGATCCAGCGTCGATTCAGGCCCTCAAGGACATGGGGGCGCACTTGCAGACGCTGACCCGCTTCCACGTATCGACTGAGGTGACCGGCGAACGTGTCCTGGCGGACGGGCAAAAATTGCAGCATGTGGCGACGGCCGAAATGGATGTCGTGCGCCCGAACAAGATACGCGCGTGGATGCGAAGCGCCCGTGCCGAGCGCGAGATCATCTACGACGGCAAGACGGTGACTCTGTTTACGCCGGCGCAGAAGTATTACTCGTCGGTGGAGTTCACGGGGACGATCGGCGAGCTGATCGCCAAGCTGGAGGAGAGGTACGCGGTCGAGATGCCGATGTCCGATCTCTTCCTCTTCGGCACGCCGGCGGCGCCGCTCGACAAGATCGAATCGGCGATGAATGCGGGGCAGGATTTCATCGACAACGATCTGTGCGACCACTATGCGTTCCGCCAGGGCAAGATCGACTGGCAGATCTGGATCACCACCGGCAGCAAGCCGCTGCCGCGCAAGGTCGTAATCACCAACCGCGCCGATGAAGCGCGGCCGCAATCGGTCTCGCTGATCGACTGGAACCTGAAGCCGACGTTCAAGGACGCCGTGTTCAAGTTCACGCCACCCAAGGGCGCGACCAAGATCGAGATCGTGCCGCGGAAGACCAAGTGAGGAGCGCCATCATGAAGAAATCATTTGCAAGACTCGCTGGTGCCGCGGTGGCCGTCCTTGTTCTTGGCAGCTTTGCGATGGCGCCGTACGCTGACGCCGCAGGTCGCGGTGGCGGAGGTGGCGGCGGGCGAGGAGGTGGTGGCGGCGGCGCGCACGCCGGAGGTGGAGGTGGCGGAGGAGGCGCGCGCGCCGGAGGCGGCGGCGATCGTGCCGCGGCGGGCGGGGGCGGCCGGCAGAATGCCCAAGTCAACAACAGCAGGGCTGATTCCCGCACGAACGATGTCCGCAACACCAGCGTCAACAACGTCAACAACGTCAACGTCGACCGCAACGTCAACGTCAATGTCGACGGCGGTTGCTGCAACAACGGCTGGGACAATGACTATCACCCGGTGGCGAGGGCAGCGGCCGTGGGCACTGCCGTTGCGGTGACGTCCGCCGTGATTGGCTCGATGGTGAACACCGTGCCCGCTAGTTGCGTGCCGGTCAATTATGGTGGCGCGGTCTACCAGCAGTGTGGCGGCACGTGGTATGCCCCCCAGGGAGCGCAGTTCGTCGTAGTGGCCCCACCGTACTGATCAGCGATCCGGGCCGCGGGACCCGCGGCCCGCTTTGCCGCGAATCGTTCCGAGCGGGACTTGCCGTGTGTGGCAGCGGCGGAGCGTTACTTCGTTGCCTTGCCCTTGTCGCTCAAGACATCCTTGAATATGAGACGAGGCAGCACCAGGCTGGCGACAACGGTGGCTATCCAGATGATGAGCGTGGCAAAGACCCAGGTACCGATGCTAGTGATGCTCAGGCCACGCGTTAGGAGCGTAGTTACAAGCAATCCGACAAACGTGGTGACAAGGGCGATGCCACCCATCAATACCGGCGCGCTTTGCCGGGCAAATCTTGAAATCAGTGGCTCCAGGATGACGGTCGACGCCGTAAAAATGCCAACCGCAACGATAAATCCGCGGGCGTTGATGGCAAATCCAGGCAGGAACATCGCTGCCACCAGCAGTGCAATCGCATTTGCCAAGAGCAGCAAAGCCGTCTGAGCCAGGAATCTTTTCATAGTGCATCCCCCTCTTGGTTCTAGTCTACCGCACGGAGCCAACGCTCGGCACTGACGGGCGGCTCACCTCCTGCAAGCGCTGGCGTGCAACGCCATATCTCTTTTGGCCACCACCGTCCTGTGAAAGGCATCCTATGAAGCCGGCAATCAGGTTCCTCACCAAGTCGCTCGTTCGGGGGTTGCTCATCGTTGTACCGGTGTACTTCGCCATCTTGCTGCTGCTCAAGGGAATGAAATCGGTTGCCAACTTGGTCAGCCCATTCGCCCAACTCCTTCCCGAGTGGCTCCCCGCCGAGGAATTCCTGTCCCTTCTCCTCGTCCTCGCAATATGCATATTCATTGGCGCCTGCGTCGGCACGGGCTTCGGAAGCGGACTCCGGGACTGGATCGAGAAGTCCGTCTTCGAACGCATCCCTGGCTACGCGCTCTTCCGGAGCCTGACGAACCAGATAGCCGGGAAGAGCCGCGAAAACACCTGGAAAGCTGCGCTGTTTCAGAGCGATGAGGGCCTCGCCCCGGCGTTCATCATCGAAGAACTCGACGATGGTCGCTATACGGTCTTCGTCCCGTCGATCCCCACGCCGTTTGCGGGAGCCGTGTACGTTCTCGACCGCGAGCGCGTATTCCCGCTGGACGTGCCGTTCACCGATGCAATCAAAGTTGTCTCGAGATGGGGCTCGGGTGCAAAGGATCTTGTCGCGGCGATGGAGAAAAAGGCACCGAGCCCGGTATGAAGTCTCCGCCACCGGCAGCAAACTACCGGCTCACCACATCTTCATTTTGATGCCGGCCAGTTTCGCCTGGATGTGGCGACGAGACACAGGAGCTCGAAAAGCCCCTGCGCCGCGATTTGCGCGGTGTTGGTGGTTGCATCGTACTGCGGCGCGACTTCGACCACATCGCCCCCGACGACGTCCAGGCCCGATAGCCCACGAAGGATGCCGAGGACCTCGCGCGGCGTGAGCCCGCCTACCTCGGGTGTGCCGGTGCCGGGAGCAAAGCCCGGATCCACGCCGTCGACGTCGAACGTCACGTAGATCGGCCCGCTGCCAACCACCTCCCGCGCCTTGGTCACCACGGCGGGAATGCCCATCGCGGTGACGTCCTCGTCATGCAGTACCGTCATTCCGCTGTCGTACGAAAACTCCCACAGGAATTCGGCGCCGCCGCGGATGCCGATCTGGATCGAGCGCTCCGGATCCAGGACACCGGCGAGAACCGCCTGCCGGAACGGGCCGCCGTGATGAAACTTGCTGCCTTCGAATTCGCCGGCGGTATCGCAGTGCGCGTCGATGTGCACCATGCCGACCGGCCGCTCCCGTCCCACGGCCTTCAGAATCGAATAGGTGATCGAATGATCGCCGCCGACCGCCAGCGGAATGACGTTCGCCGCGCAAACTTTCGTGAAAAACGCTTCGATGTCGGCATGGCATTGCTCGAGGCTGAAGCGGCTCTGCATCGGCACGTCGCCGACGTCTGCATATTGGAGATGCACGGATGGCGCGATGCGCAGCGCATGCTCATAGGGACCGATGCGCTCCACGCCGCGCACTGCGCGGGGACCATAGCGTGCGCCCGCGCGATTGGTGACGCCCAGGTCCATCGGCACGCCGATCAGCGCCACATCGAGGCCGCCGAAGTCCGGCAGTGCCGCTGCGTCCGGGCGGAAGGTCGCGCCGAGGAATGTTGCCGGGTCCGCGAATGGCCACTTGCGCCGTTCGGAATTGCTGAACAACTGCTTCCCGACCGCGGCAAATTCCGGATCGAAGATGTCGCCGCCTTTGGCGTCCGCATACTTGCGGCGCAAGGCCTCCAGTTTGTCCTTGTCCAATGGGTGCGCTAGTGTCGAAGTATTGGATTGTCGCCGCAGTGTCGCGAGCCCGATTGTGGTGGGGTCGCTTGCGCGGGTCAAGCATCGGTCTATCGGCCTCGCGGAGGTAGAATCCAATGCGGCGGAGTGCAGGAAATCGTATGGGAGGGCGAGATCATGGAGCGGGGAGCGGCAACACGCGGCAAGGTCGCCAAGGCCATGGCAGGCGCCGAAGCCATCGAGATCAAGGCGACGATTCCGAACCACCAGGTCAGGCGCGCGCTCGCGCGCTTCGGTCTCACAGCGGACAACGACCAGGAGCGCTACATCTACTTCTTCGACACGCCCAAGTTGGAGTTGCTTGGCGCCGGCATCATTGCGCGCGCGCGCCGCGTGGTAGGCGATGCACATGACAGCACGGTGAAGCTCCGGCCCATCAATCCGAAAGACGTTGGACCGAAGTGGCGCAAGTACCGGGACTTCAAGATCGAGGCGGACGCGAGCGAGACATCGCTCGTGAAGTCGGCGTCGTTCTCGATGCCGGTGGCAAAGGGCCGCATCAAGCGCGTCGCCGCGGGCAAGAAGCCAATCGCATCGATATTCAGCGCGGAGCAGGAGGAATTCCTGGCCACGATAGGCGGCCGCAAAATCGATTTTTCGCGCCTGGTGGTGCTCGGTCCGCTGATGGCCCAACGCTGGCGCATCGTGGATCCGGACTGCCCGTGGCCGATCATTGCCGAGCTGTGGACACGCGGTGACCGCAAGCGAATGATGGAACTCTCGATCAAGGCGCCCGCACATCTGGCTGCAGTCGCGGTGGGTGGCTTCATGGCGTTCCTGGCGGAGGTGGGTGCCGAACGCGACAAGAGCCAGCAGGCCAAGACGCGCTGGGCGCTCGACTATTACATTGCGAAGCTGGCGCGTCCGCCGGCGCGCAAGACTGCGGCGGCCAAGCAGTCATCTTCGACAAGGACAGGGCAACGCCCGCGCAAGGTGTCACGCGCCTGACGGGAAGTTGTGCTGAAGGTAGTAGAGGCGGAGGTTGTGCGCAGTGGAGGCATGGCCGACCCGCGGCGTTACATCGGGAGACGTGCCAATGCGCAATTGCCCTGAGTTGAAGCATCTTCACGTCGCGCTCGCGACGGTTGGCTTGGGCGTGTGGTTGCTGGTCGTGGCGGCGCCCGCATTCGCCGACGGCGCCGGCTGGTTCACGCAGGAACAGGTGAACCGCGGGCGCTGGGAGTACGCGGCGAAATGCACCGCTTGTCACGGCGCGAAGTTGCAAGGTACCGGGGCTCCGCCACTCACCGGACCCGAGTTCGCCGCGCAATGGAACAACAAGACGTTGATGGACCTGTACTCATTCGTGCATAGCCAGATGCCCTTCGGCTTGCCCAATTCGCTGAAGAGCCAGGAGTACGCGGATCTGGTCGCGTACGTACTGTCGAGCAACGGCCTGCCGGCGGGACAGGAGGAGTTCACGCCCAGCTCTCCCATGGATCGCGTCCTGGTGCTTCGGGGCACCGCGCCAGCGCCGGGTGTGTCCCCGGCGGTCGTCGCCAACCGGGCAACACGCTTGAACCAGCCGCTGGCGCCGGTCAAGCAGCCCAGCACGTCCAAGCCTACGCAACAAGAGCTGGACTCGGCTGATAACGACACGAGCAACTGGCTGCTCTACAACAAAGGTTACCAGGCGCATCGCTATTCGTCGCTGCGGCAGATTGATCGAAGCACTGCGCGCAACCTGCGTCCGTTGTGCCTGTTCCAGCTGGGCGAGGTGGCGACGTTTACCACCGGTCCCATCGTGTACGACGGCATCCTGTATGCGACGACGCATTTCGGTACCTATGCGATCGATTCGGGGACTTGCCGGAAGATCTGGTCGCATCAGCACGTGGCGACCGGACCCGAGACCAACGCCACGAACAAGGGAGTCGCCATTGCCGGAGGGCGGGTGATTCGCGGCACCCAGGACGGTCACCTTTATGCACTGGACGCGAAGACTGGCGAACTCCTGTGGAATCGCCTGGTCGCGAACGCCATGGTGGGCGAGGGCGTCGGCGCCGCGCCCCTGATCTGGAAGGACCTCGTGTTTGTCGGCAAGAGCGGAGGCGACTGGGGAATTCGCGGCAAGATGATGGCCTTTCACACCGAGGATGGTTCGCCCGCATGGTCGTTCGATCTCATTCCGACCGGTGATGCGACCGGCGCAAATACGTGGGAGAACCCGGAAAGCGCGTTGCACGGTGGCGGCCCCAGCTGGTCGCACTACGCGCTCGACGTGAGGACACAAACGTTGTTCGTGCCGGTCGGCAACGTCGCTCCGGATTTCCATCCCGAGATGCGGCCGGGTGCGAACCTGTTCACGTCGTCGCTGGTCGCGCTCGACGCGAGCACCGGCAAGCTCAAGTGGTGGTATCAACTCGTGAAAAACGACTGGCACGACCGGGACACCCTGGCCGTCGCGCTCTACGACATCGGCGACAAGCGGTTCGTCGCAACGGCCGGCAAGGACGGCGTCGTGCACGGCCTCGAGGCCGATACCGGCAAGCATCTGTTTCAGGTTGCGGTGACCACGATGTTCAATGTGGACGCGCCGCTCAAGCCGGAGGGCACCCGCGTGTGCCCTGGCGTCAACGGCGGAGTTGAATGGAACGGACCGGCCCACAGCCCGCGAACGGGGTTGCTTTATGTTCCCGCGGTCGATTGGTGCACGATCTTCAAGCTGGGACCGAAGCCGACGTGGGAGGCAACGGTTCCCTATACGGGCATCACTAACGGCTGGGGAACCTTCGACCCCAAGAGCGAATGGAAGGGATGGCTCAATGCCATCGACGCGAAAACCGGCAAGATGAAATGGCGCTGGAAGGCGCCTACGCCTCTGATCGCGGGCGTAACCGCTACGGCAGGCGACGTCGTCTTCACGGGCGATCTCAACGGGAACTTTCTGGTGTTCGATGCGCGTGATGGCCGCAAGCTATTCACCTTCAACACCGGTGGCCCCATCGCGGGCGGTGTCGTCACATGGGAGCAGGATGGCAAGCAGCGCGTGGCCGTTACTCCGGGAAATTCGGGACAAGGGTGGGACCTTCCGGGCAGCGCGACGATCATCATTTTCGG